>Ga0308003_1000809_pt1 | contig 13933 bp, 10 predicted proteins | sample Neamet36_FD_203159 | JGI IMG/M metagenome (GOLD analysis project Ga0308003, IMG submission 203159) | Marine microbial communities from water near the shore, Antarctic Ocean - #36 | ecosystem: Environmental > Aquatic > Marine > Unclassified | place: Southern Ocean | collected 2014-06-06
TGCCTGATGACCAGAATTGAACCGTTCAATTCTGGAATATTGGGATTAATTGAACCGTTCAATTTTAAAATATAGACCAGGATTGCACTGTTAAACCGTAAATCCAGAGAAGCTGTCGTGATAATTGAACCGTTCAATTTTTAAATCCAAAGAACCTGTGTGAGAAACCATGGGCCCCAGTTATGCCTGGAGACCAGAATTGAACCGTTCAATTCTGGAATATTGGGATTAATTGAACCGTTCAATTTTAAAATATAGACCAGGATTGCACTGTTCAACCGTAAATCCAGAGAAGCTGTCGTGATAATTGAACCGTTCAATTATGAAATAATCGGGATTAATTGAACCGTTCAATCGTAAATTATCGGGATGGATTACACCGTGTAATTTTTTGCCTCTGGGCGTGTGGTGACCAGAATTACACCGTGTAATCTTAAACTATCGGGATGGATTGTACCGTGTAATCTCCAGAGTTACATTGACATTAAATTCACCAAAAAATTTGTTACCCTTTGGCAAGTTACAACATTGCAACGACCCACAAACACTAGTAAATTTTCTTGACTTTTTTCCAACCTTTTGAAGGCTGTATATTCATACAGTCATTTGCTACAATAGACTATGTACCATAGCGCTCAGGCCTCAGGCCTCAGGGCTTGAGCTTAGAGAAATATAAAAAAACTAAAAAGAAGTGTCTTTTTTATTTTTTATATTTGAGGAGCGAGGTGTGTTTTAACTCCGTTAAAACCTCTGAACTTCGTTCAGATCTCGATTTCATTTAATAAAACCTGTCGGTTTATTAGGTGAAATTCCTCTCCAGTCACGCTGCATTGCATTTGCTTTTGACTGGTTGCGGGCAAAAATTACAGTCGCTTCGCTTATGTGTTTTGCGAACGACCACGACAACAAAAATAATAAAAATAAAGAGTGTCGCTATGCAAGAAAACAAAAAGGGTGGTCGCCCAAAAAAGACCGAATCCGAAAAAGCTAAACATCGCGTTTCTGCTTATCTAACTGATGCTCAACTTGCCGAAACTTACCAACGCATGGAGATATTCGGCTATCAAAAAACTCGAAAAAACGTTGCGCGTTTTTTCACCGACAAGGCGCTAATTTTTATCAGTCGTGAAGATCTGATGAAGAACCTTCGCCGAGAAAGACTTAATGATATTTACATTGAGCTTTCGCGCATTGGAAACAACATAAATCAGCTAACTAAAGCTATCAACTCTGGAAAAGAATCAATTAACCAGGAGGGCATGAATGTTCTCTTGGAATTGAATGAATCCATTCTTGATATGCGCAGGTCAGTGCTGTAATGATTTCTGCAATTAGCCATGGTCGTTCTTTTTTGAAACTACTCAAATACGTCTTTGAGAAAGAGCTCTCGGCGCTTGTTTCTAGTAATACAGCATTATCGCCTGATGATGGTTTAAAACGCCTCTCAGGCGAGTTTCTAGCGGTTTGCGGCAAGCGTAAAACGGTGACTAAAAACGTAGTCCACATTTCTTATTCACCTAACAACTTAGACGATAAAACAGACGCTGAATGTATCGAATACATCGAACGTCACCTTGAGGAAATGGGCTACAGTAATTGTCCGCACGTGATAGGAGCTCACAACGACACAGGACACAGGCATTATCACGTTATCACTAGTTCTGTTGACTATGATGGGGAAAAGGTCAGTGACAAAATGGAAAAACACCGCAATATGCGTATATCTCGCAAACTGGAAAAAGAGCTAAATTTCGCTATCACGGAATACGATCCAGATACTAAAATCACTCCAAGTGGAATGGGAGGCATGCCCATAGAATACATCAAAGATTCCATTGCGAGAATCGAATCGTTAGAGCCTACATTCCCAGAGTTCATTCAGGGAATTCAAGATTTAGGTATTGATGTCAACGCTACCTTTGCTGGCAACAACATTCGTCTTTCATACAAGTACAACAACGTTGCAATTAAAGCTAGTGATTGCGGCGGTTCCCAAAAATTATTAAAACAAAGAGGAATAATTTATGAGCCAGAACAGCGTCATCAAATTGAGCAAATTCTTGAAGCAAGCACGCTCAATGATAACATCACTGACATCAGAATCGAGGTTCCAGATAATCCAAATTCGCAAGAGCCTGGCGTCTTGGAAACTCCAGACCAGAGCGGAACTGGACAACGACTTGAACACTCAGATTCAGACCATCAAATCCGAGTTAAAGCAGGATCTGATAATGGAGCTGAAGCTGAAAATGGTAGCGGAATTAAAGACCGATTTGAGCTCGCTAAAGATGAACTTAGACTCGGATATTCGGAGGCAGTTTCAGGGCTTGGAGAAGAAGCAATCCGACTTAATGAATCAAGTGCTTCAAAAGTTAAAACCGCAATACAAACAGTCGCAGCAACAGTTGAAGTCATTAGAAAACACAACGAGCAGCGAACAGATCTTGCGCGAATGTACCAAGTTCTTAAGGGAATTCGAACAACGATTACAGACCTTGGAAACAACATTAAAAAACGAACTAGGGACTTACTAGCTAGTCGCCAGAATAAACGTCAGGAAGATCTTAATACTCAACGAGATCGTGATTTAGGAAATTTATATGATCGTTTACCTGAGTTCACTAAATCCAAAATTTCCAAGATTTCCGCATCCAAAAAAATGAGCAACTTGGACTACTTAGAATCGAACCGCCCTGAGTTTGTACGCATTGCTGAAAAGAACCAGTCACATAAACTCCAGATCAGGGCGGAACTGGACAATACCATCAAATCCGACGTATGAACCGCAAACGCCATTGCAAGGCTCAGCTCCTGCTCAAACGTATTCCAAAGTTTCGAAATTGTGTCGGCGCGGTAACTGTCACGATAATGCATGTGCAGAAAGATTTTTTAGCTTACTGAAAAAAGAACGGATTAGACGCCGCACATACCCAACTAGGGAATTGCGAAATCCGATGTGTCCAATTATATTGAACTGTTTTACTATCCAGCACGACGCCATGGAAATAACGGTGACTTGTCACCCATGGAGTTTGAAAATAACTATTTTAGGAACCAAGCAGGTGTCTAGAAAAATGGGTGCGTATCAAACTGATACGCACCCAGTTTAATAGACACTCCAATTGGTTACAATGTAACTCAATAGGCACTGTGTGGCTTATAGTTTCAACCAGCCCATTGTGGCGTTGTATGGCGCGGCAGGAGCGGATATTTCGATAACTGATAATCAACATCACAAGACGGAACACAAAGTAGGTAAAGGCTTGTTTGCAGCATCGCAAGAACATTCCATCCTTCTCGGCCAATTGCAGGTATAGCCTCTGTGCAAACTCGTTGAAAATTGAATGGCTTTGTTAAAACAGTTGATAATTTTTTTGTAAAGCTCACCCCACTTAGTCCCCATGCCCCTTAATTTTGTACAGTTTTTAGATCGTTGGTTAGTCTATAAACAGGTATTTTAGTGAAGAAATTTATCTAGGCTTATATATTTTATGGGTTTTATAGGTTTTTTGATGTTGGTTAATTCAAAGAGGGTATAGTAGGGGCTGTAGGTCCAAATCCTGCCGTTCCGACCAGTATTTTTTTGAAAAGACATCATTTGGTGTCTTTTTTTTGTTCAACCTTTGTAATTAAAGGGTTTTGATATAGATAACTCGGTTCTGTCGCAAATGTGTGTGAAAGTCTAAAGATGCCCGTTATCGGACATAGCTATACTGCAAGCACTATGAATTGTTGATGCTCAGACAACTGGTTATTAGCGAACTGCCCTTTACTAATCATATGAGCCGTTTCAATTCCAACTAACGTTGCGCTGGCTGAACGAAATGCTTTCAACACCATCATAGGTTTAGTTATTTTTTTAATAAAGCGATGGTCTTTTTCTATAATTTTATTGAGATACTTCACTGCGAGTATGTCAATAAAGCAGTGCCATCCAGATAGAAAAATCAAGATATTGATGTTCTCTAAGCCAGCATTATTTGCGACACTTTGATCAATCACTACCTGGCTAGACAACTCATTATGATCTACCGCCTGTTTAAAAAAGGCCCAGTGACCACATCCCAGTGCTCGGACAGCATAAAGTCAACGGTGCTGCAGTATTTATCGATGGCTCGATATAGGTAAGTCCATTGGCCCTTCACCTTAATGTAGGCCTCATCCTTCCTTCAAGAACCAGCAACGGATTGTTTGTGTTTTTTGGCTTCAGATACAATGAGTAGCGAATAGCAGACGACCCAACAGTTAAGCGCCCCGTGATCTACTGAAATGTCATACCTTACGTAAAAAATGGGGGGATTACAGTATCACTTGATGGGGATAGTGGGCTCCTTTGAAATCAATCACCTGGACACTCTCAACATCTAAAATCGGATCATCCCTTAATCTGCGAATTTATGCGACAGAACCATCAATTGAGTGAGCGTATACAGTATTGCGTGATACTCCAAGCTGGCGTGCTGCTAGTGCAATATTACCAGTGCACTCGCGGATCATTTTTTTAATTTCGAGGCACTGAACCTCCTTCGCCATTTGACCACTGCAGCGAGAGCAGGGAGCAATTTCAAATTCATGGTGTCCCAGAATTCTGACAACCCCTTCAGTGCGAATGATACCTTCGTGATGCTGTGAAGCAAGAGTGCGTACACTCCAATCTAGATCAGACAAATTATTTATAGCTGAACTCTTTTTTAGTGCTTCAATCGCGCTGTTTGACAGCGAATGTTGTGGCGACATAGTTGCTAGCATAGTGCTGCACAAATGCTGAAAATCAGAGCGGTGATTAAGTTCGGGTAAGAAAAGGGAAAAACCAGACAGCCGTTTTATTAGTTGGTTGTGAGGACCTCCAGCTACTTTTTTGACATCATCATTATACGCACTGCTGAGGATAATCCACTCACCTTCACCCAACAAGGGACTGCGTCTTTGCATGACACGGTTTAGTAATGTGTTGAGCATGGGTGCAATATCAGGGGGTAAAAGATCAACCCTGTCGAGATACAGCGTACCCCCTTTATTAAGGTCAATAGTATTAGGTGCTGCTGTGGTGATATCTGGCACAGATTTCATCTGTGCAATCAGTTGGCTTTCAACCGAATTTACATCGACGGTTGAACAATCAACCATGATAAAGTTCTGGTCCGCATGCAGTTGCTCGTGCAACTCTTCAGCGATGGTATTTTTACCTGTTCCTTTTGCTCCTATTATCATCACTGGCAAGCCTTGCTGAGCCGATTTTTTACCTAACCTAAGGTTATATCTTAGGGTCTCATCTTTAAATATGCGGCCTGTCATGGAGCTATCTGTAACTGGCTTGATGTGATAAATAGGCTCGGCTGGCAAGAAGAATTGGGTCTTGGTTAGTGAACTTTTAGCGTTATGGGTCAGTCTGAGTCGGGCAAAATAGCCCGAGTGGAGCCAGTCTTTAATCTGTACCACTTCACCCTTACAAATACGGCTAATCAGTGCGCGGAACTGGCCCATAAACACGTCTTCATACTTAGGTGTACTGGATAATTTTAAGCCCGTTAGCAATTCGCCTGTGCGGCGATTAGCGCCCGTGATTTCGCCTTCTTGATTGAATGCAATCATGCCCACATTTTGGGTCTGAAGATATTCTTGACGAGGGTGAAATTGAATAATGTGATGGCCGCGGTGGTCGTCCACGAATAGTCGGTTTTCAACATTCTGCGCCGCCAGATTCACTAGGGCGAGTGTATGGTACTGCCGCGCAGTAACCTCAGAAGACGCATCAATCAATCCAATTAACTGACCACTACTGTCAAATATGGGGGCCGACAAACATGACACTTGGCCCTCCTTGGAGAAAAAGTGCTCAGGGCCAGTCACGTTAGAAGGTACGCCACTGTGAAGTGATAGTCCTAGGGCATTCGTGCCACGAATTTCCTCACTCCAAATGGAACCAGGGATGATGCTCTTGCCGCAATTTGAATTGCGAAACTCATCATCGACAATACGATCCAGTATAACACCATCACTATCGGCAAAAGCTAAAAGGAAATTGGGCCCAGCAATCTGTGCACTGAGTAATTCTAATTCTGGCCGAGCCAATTGCATCACTAAACCTAACTTTTCACGGCGCTGGTGCAGGTCTGTGTGAGAAACAACAGATTCCTCTGGCTTACTTGATGGGTCTAAGCCAAGGCGTATACAGCGTCGCCAGCTATCGGCAATGGGTGCTGGCATAGCGCCATAAGCGAATTTTCCATTCAGTTCTAGGCCATTACGAGCTTTCTCAAATGCGGTTTCCAAAATTATTCTCCTAAGTTGGAAATTAATATGCCCGCTAATGAACAATAAAGAAAGGCAATTTAAAAAAATGTTCAATTTTTGAACACCTAAAGTTTCTGCTATCGCAAAAATTGAACACCCTTGGTCCACTAATTGTAAAAGTATGTAGGTATATTCGTTATAGACAAGAAACATAGTAATATATTTTCGGAGAGTTACATGAAGGCACAAGTTCTACATAAATACGATGATGACCTAACTGCATCGTCTTGGGTTCAGTACATCGATGTGCCAGATCCAACGATTACCAAAGGATCTGATGTGATTGTGCGCATCGGTGGCGCAGGAGTTTGTCGTACAGACTTACACGTCATTGAAGGTGTTTGGCGGCCCCACATGGACCCTACTGGTGACCAGCTCTTACCACTAATTCTGGGCCATGAGAATGCAGGCTGGGTTGAAGATGTGGGTCCTGAAGTTGAAGGCCTCAAGAAGGGTGACCCCGTCATTGTGCACCCAAAGATTTCAAACGGCACCTGTATTGCTTGTCGACGTGGACAGGACATGCATGGTGAGGGTACTTTCCCTGGACTAGATTCAGACGGTGGTTATGCTGAAGCGTTAGTCACCTCAGAACGTAATATCATCAAGTTACCTGATTCCTTATTACCTAAGGAAGTTGCACCTTATTCAGATGCGGGTCTAACGGCCTACAGGGCAGCGAAAAAGGCGACACGTCACCTTTTGCCTGGTGAATACTGCGTGGTGATTGGTGCAGGTGGCTTAGGCCACATTGCTATTCAAGTTTTACGAGCCATGTGTGCTGCAGAAATTATTGTTGTTGACACCTCTGCTAAATCATTAGAACTGGCGGGCAAGTGTGGTGCTAACTATCTAGTGCAAGCTGATGGTGGCGAAGTAGAGGCAGTTTTATCACTGACAAAAGGTTATGGCGCCCAAGCTGTACTGGATTTTGTTGGTGAAAAAGGTACGACCCGTAAGGGCTTAGAAATGACCCGTGCTGCTGGTAGTTACTACGTAGTAGGGTATGGCGAAGATATTCAGATCCCAACAGTTGATCTAGTGATCACGGAAAAGAATATTATAGGCAACCTAGTTGGAACTTGGGCTGAACTAACTGAATTAATGGAGTTGGCCCACCGGGGTTTAGTTGATCTTACAACCAAGGAATACTCGCTTAGGGATGCGAATATTGCGTTGCGCGATCTGCATGAGGGCAAAATCACCGGCCGAGCCGTTCTGATCCCTTGATTATAAGAGAATTTTAAATAAACTGGAGTAAAGCATGATAAAAATAAATAAATTTATACGATCAGCGTCAGTACTTGCGCTCGCTGTTGCGGCGGCATCGCCGGCATTAGCAAAGGACTACACACAATTTGGTATTGAAAAAGATTTACCAGGCACCTGTAGCTATGAAGCTATCGATGCTAAGGATTATTCTGGACGTTCATTAAACGTTATCACTCATGCAATCCCAGTAATTGGTGAACCAACAGCGCTTCACGCTGAACAGTTTGCAGAACTTACGGGTGCTGAGGTGAACGTTGTGCATGTGCCTTTTGGTGATTTGTTTCAGCGCATCATGATTCCTTTCCAAAGTGAGCAAAATGCTTATGACGTATTGTTTTACGCTTCACTATGGATTGGCGACTTTAACCGCTTCTTAGAGCCTGTACCACAGAAGTACATTGATTCAACTGGCATGGCAGGCGTGACCGATAGTTTCACTGGTGTTGCTACTTGGAACGGACAGATGATTCAGTACCCAATGGATGGCGATCGCCATTACCTAAAGTACCGTACTGATATTTTTGACAATGCTGAAGTACAAGCTAAGTTCCTTGCAGATACCGGTAGTGCGCTTACCGTGCCTGAGACTTGGGAAGACTACAACAAGGTTGCTGCATACTTTAACGACCGTGATTGGGATGGTGATGGTCAGCTAAACTACGGTTCAGCTGAAGTAGCCAAACGTGATGATTTGATGTTCTCTGCGTTCATTAGCCGTGCAGCTCCTTATGCAAAGCACCCAGATGTTAAAGGTGGTTTCTTTTTCGATCTAGAAACGATGGAGCCATTGATTAACTCACCAGGCTTTGTACGTGGTTTGAAATTGTTTGTTGATGCACAGAAAAGCTTCCCACCAGGCGGTAACAACTTTGGACTTGGTGATGAGATATTCTCATTCGGTGGTGGCCAGACTTTGATGAGCTACAGCTGGGATGATGCCTATGTACAGGCTAACCAAGCAGATAGCCGTATTCGGAACATGGTTGCTGCAGCACCTCTGCCTGGTGCGGGTGAAGTGTGGAACCGGGATACAGGTAAGTGGGACACGTTTGCTACGCCAAACCGTGCGCCTTACATGACCTGGGGCTGGTCTTCAGCTGTTTCGTCAATGTCTAAAGAACAAGACATGGCTTTTGATTTCTTGTGCTTCTTCTCCAACGAAGCCAATGCCAAGCACGACCTACAAATTGGTCGCTTTGGAGTTAACCCTTACCGTGACGAGCATTTAGATGTAGACTTTTGGAAAGGTCAGGGCTGGGAAGGTAAGACAGCTGAATCCTATGTTTCGACATTGTCGAACATGGAGCAAAGCCAAAACCGTGTGTTTGACCTACGTGTCCCTGGTGTAAGCCAGTTCATGTCATCGATGGCTAACGGTGTTGCTGAGGCGATGGCGGGTCAGAAATCTGCTCAAGAAGCATTAGATGGTGTAGCCAAAGAATGGGCTGACATCACTGATCGTATTGGCAAGGATCGGTTACGTGAAGCGTATTCCAACGTTGTTAAGCTTGAAGACAACGAAGGTTGATGCTGTAGGGTGGACGCATACCAGCGTCCACCCACAATCTCGGAAAAATTAAAATGTTATCTTCAAAACACTTCTTTTTGCTACCGGCTCTTTTAACTTTGGTAGCTATCATTCTTTTCCCACTTATATTCACTGTTCGAGTTAGTTTTTCAAGCTGGGATGTATTCCAGTCGGGACTCGACTTTATAGGTGGCAGCAACTACGTCCGTGTGTTCGAGGACGAGCGTTTTTGGCAAAGCCTGAAACGTTTATCACTACTTTCAATTATCTCCGTATCGCTTCAGTACACATTAGGCTTTGCACTCGCCTTAGCAGTTTGGAAACAGGTGCGGGGAGGCCGCTCATTGCGGGTATTATTTCTGATTCCAATGATGACCACCCCTGTGGTGATGTCGGTTATTTGGCGCACTGTTTTTCATGAAAGCCTAGGCCCTGTGAATGATATTTTAAGCGCCTTTGGTGTTGCGCCTGTGCTATGGCTCTCCAGTGCAACTGGAGCGTTCATTAGTGTGTTAATTGTAGAGGTTTGGCAGTGGACACCCTTTATGTTCCTGCTCTTATTGGCGGGCTTGGTGTCACTCCCCAAAGAACCTTATCTGGCAGCTGCCATAGATGGAGCAGGAACATGGCGGACATTCTGGCAGGTGACTTTTCCGCTGATGGCACCCATTAGCATTGGTGCCTTGATTATCCGCCTAATTGAGGCTTCAAAGATCATGGACACAGTTTATGTGCTGACCTCAGGTGGGCCAGGAACTGCCACTGAGACCTCGTCGTATTACATTTATATACGTGGCTTGCGAGACTTTCAGATCGGTTATTCTGCCGCCTTGTCGTTGGTTTATTTAGTGATCATGATTATCAGTCTCACTATCATCGCTAAACTTCTGTTACGAACTCTGGTCGGGAAGGACGAATAAAATGAATAAGTTCTACCATACCCTCAAAACTATTTTCTTGCTTGGCTGGTCAATCTTTGTTGTGTTTCCGTTCCTTTGGGCGCTGTCCACATCGTTTAAAGACGCTAATGCTATTACCAGTGGTGCAACTTATATCCCTTGGGTCGATTTTGAACCTTCCACCCAAGGTTGGACGTCACTGTTCACTACAGGATCCCAGGGCATTAATATTGTGGGCCCGTTTATTGATTCAGCGGTGGTCACACTCATCGCTAGTTTAGTGAGTTTGATACTTGGTACCTTGGCGGCCTATGGCCTCTCTCGGTTTGAGTATCGCTTGGGCTTTGTAAAGAATTCTGACATCACTTTTTTCTTCATCTCTCAGCGCATCATGCCGCCTATTGTGCTTGCTATACCGTTCTTTCTAATGCTCAAAGAATTGGGCGCACTGGACACTATTTTTGGTCTGGTTTTGGTGTATATCGCATTACTGCTTCCCATCGCTGTTTGGGTGATGACTGATTTCTTTTCAGGCATTCCTAAAGAGTTAGACGAGATGGCCATGACAGACGGTTGCAGCCCCATTGGCGCTTTCTTTCGAGTAGTTCTGCCAAATTCAGTGCCGGGGCTTGTTGTGGCGGGCATGTTCTGTCTGATCTTTGGATGGAATGACTTCTTCTTCGCCTTCACTCTAACATTTACTGAGACTCAGCTTTTGCCAGTCTCAATTGTTTCACTTAACTCCTCAGTGACACCATGGTGGTCGCTGTCAGCCTTCGCGCTAATTTCTGTTGCGCCACTAGCTTGCGTTGCAGTCATTGTTGAGCGTTACATGTCACGTGGCACAATGACGGGGGCCATTAGGTAATTATCATGCTTCAGATTGATCATCTTACAACTGCCGATGCCAAAGTCTCTTTGGACGACGTCTCATTCCTTTTTGAGGCGGGCAAAATTTATACTATCTTAGGTCGCACTGGGGCTGGTAAGACCGAACTTTTGCGGGCCCTTATGGGGCTTAACCCTTTGACCCATGGCAGTATTAAATTAGACGAAAAAGACATTACGGAGGAGCCCATCAGGGCTCGCAATATGTCCCTTGTGTACCAACAGTTCATCAATTACCCGCACTTAAGCGTGCTGGATAATGTGGCCTTCCCACTGCGCCGACAAGGTAAAGACAAAGCACAGGCGCAAGCACTGGCTAGCACTATGCTGGCGACGGTTGGCTTGGGAGAATTTTTGCAACGCCGGCCTGCGCAACTTTCTGGTGGTCAGCAACAACGCGTTGCATTGGCCCGGGCTATGGTTAAACAGTCACGCATCTTGATGCTGGATGAACCATTGGCAAACCTGGACTACAAACTGCGTGAGCAACTGCGTGAGGAGTTTCCAAGGTTGGTGGCAGATAATGATGAAAGTATCATTCTGTATACCACTACAGAGCCTCGTGAGGCGATGGAATTGGGTAACACCATGATCGTCATGCATAATGGCAGCATTATTGCCAGTGGTGCGCCCGCAGAACTGTTTGCGAATCCATCGACCAAGGATACTGCCAGCGTCATAAGTGATCCGCCAATTTCCTTCATACCAGGCTTCGTACGCAACCGTGAACTTTACTTTAACGAAGGTCATCAGGCCCCCAGTGAAGGCTTGCTGTTGCCAGAAGATGGCCCAGTGACGATTGCCCTGCGTCCTGATGCAATTGAGCCAGATGGTGCATTTAATGCCAAGATAGGCTTGTCAGAATTTAGTGGATCGCAAACTATCATTCACCTCGATTTTGATTTCGGCCGTGCCATCATGATGGTCGAGGGTATTGAAACCTTTGCAGCAGGGGATGATATCAGCGTATCCATCCAGTCCGAACACATCATGCTGTTTGCACCAGACGGCCGCAATATAACACTTAGGAACAACCAACATGGCTAAAATTGTATTGGAAAACCTTGGGCATAGCTATTCAGCTAATCCAAATGGTGAGTATGACTATGCTTTGAAGCCGGTCAATCTTACTTGGCAAGATGGTAAAACATATGCTTTGTTGGGACCTTCCGGTTGTGGCAAGACCACTATGCTTAACATTATCTCTGGGTTGGTCTCGCCATCACACGGGCGCTTATTGTTTGACGGGCAAGATGTTACTAACATCCCAACTTCAGAGCGTAATATTGCCCAAGTGTTTCAGTTTCCTGTCATCTATTCAACTAAAACAGTGAGACAGAACCTAGCATTCCCATTGGAATGTCGTCGCGTAGCACCTGCCCGAATCAGGCAGCGTGTGGCTGAAGTTGCCTCGCTGTTAGATTTGGGTTATGCCCTAGACATGCCAGCACGTAAGCTCAGTGCCGATCAAAAACAACTGATCTCTTTGGGCCGTGGTCTTGTGCGAGAAGACGTCAGTGCCATTCTTTTGGATGAGCCATTAACAGTTATTGATCCACAAATGAAATTTATGCTACGGCGTAAGTTAAGGGAAATTAATCGCCAAACGGGCGTCACTATGATCTTGGTGACCCACGATCAAAGTGAAGCTATGAGTTTTGCGGATGAAATTGTGGTGATGAAAGATGGGTTATTACAACAATCAGGTACCCCAGAGGAACTCTTTTCACGCCCTCAGAATGATTTTGTTGGCTATTTCATAGGTTCACCGCCCATGAATATGATTAACCTTGAGGCACGCCAAGGGGTGCTAGCCACGGATGCCCTTAGTCTGACGCATCAAGCACCCACTGAAAGCAGCAACTTATTGTATCAAATGGGTATCAGACCTGAGCATATTTCCTTGGTCGATGATACGGTAGCCAACATTGGTGTCGGCATCATTAAAAAGATTGAACACTTAGGCGTGGATGGTATTGTGACGCTGGAATTAGCAGCTAATGTGATTATTAAAGCGAAGACTCGAAAGCACACTCAGATGACTGTAGGGACTGCGATGGGTATCAACGTGCGGCATAACGATGCACTTTTGTACCGTGATGGAGTATTGGCCCTTTAGTCTCTATTTAAATACCAATGCTGGTGTCTCTTTTAATATGGGGCAAAAGGGTATTTTTTGGCCTTACTGCTCTTATGCCACTTTTAAGTTAGATTGTCATGCTTTGATGGTCTAACTTCTAAACCTGTTGTGCTTTTTTTAATTCTCTTTTTCTTGGTATGCTAGCTAGAACTAGGCTGTTGCTTAATGCTTAGTTTTCTTTTGCCAGCCTCGAAATACCCTATCTTGGACTGGACAACAAACTCAACAAACTATGTTCACATAACTGCTCTTCTGTTCTGTCACAAATATTTGTAAAAGTCTAACGGTGCCAATTGTCCGACATGGCTATACTGCAAGCGCTATGAATTGTTGATGCGCAGGCAACGGGTTATTAGCGAACTGATGCGAACCCCGTTTAATAGACACTCCAATTGGTCACAATGTAACCCAATAGACACCTTGTGGCTTATAGTTTCAATCAGCCCATCGTGGCGTTGTATGGCGCGGTAGGAGCCGATGTGTCGATAACTGATAATCAACGCCACAAGACGGAACACAAAGTAGGTAAAGACTTGTTTGCAGCACCGCAAGAACATTCCATCCTTCTCGGCCTATTGCAGGTATAGTATCTATGCAAACTAGTTGAAAAATTGAATGGCTTTGTTAAAACAGTTGATGATTTTTTTGTAAAGCGCACCCTACCTAGGCCCCATGCCCTTAGTCTCTTACATTTTTTAGATCGCTCGGTAGTCTATAAGCAGGTATTTTAGTGAATAAATTCATCTAAGTTTTTGTATTTTATAGCTTTTTGATGTTGGCTGATTCAAAGAGGGTCTAGTAGGGGGCTGTAGGTTCAAATCCTGCCGTCCCGACCAGTAATTTTCTTAAAAGACATCATTTGATGTCTTTTTTTTGTTTCAGCCGTTGTAATTAAAGCTCGACTTGAGCTCG
>Ga0308003_1000810_pt1 | contig 13930 bp, 2 predicted proteins | sample Neamet36_FD_203159 | JGI IMG/M metagenome (GOLD analysis project Ga0308003, IMG submission 203159) | Marine microbial communities from water near the shore, Antarctic Ocean - #36 | ecosystem: Environmental > Aquatic > Marine > Unclassified | place: Southern Ocean | collected 2014-06-06
CCGTCTCGCCATCTAGAATCCCTCCCACGCCTCCCTTACTGTCACTGCCGCCGCCGCGGTCGCGAGAGGAACTGCTGCCGTCGCTGTACCAGAAGAAACACCTCGTCTCTGCGAAGCGAGCACCCGCTACCGTGCTGGGCGGTGTGTCTGACGCTGTGTCTGGAGCTGTGTAGACAGCAGGTGCGGTGGCGGAGGTGGTGGCGGTGGCTGTGCAGATGGTCGACTCGTCCAACTTCACGGCCGTCCCTAGGAGTGCGGGGTGGTGCAGTGCGTAGGCGGGAAAGGCGGCAGGCGGTCGGAATGCCTGGAGACGGCAGCACACTGCTCTGCGGGCGTGAGCGTCGGAGAACTTGCGTCCCACAGTGATGGTGGTGAGGTTCACAGGCGTGGGGAGAAGGCTGCTCAACAACCCGCCTTGGAGGCCCAGCACGTTCCATCGCGCGAGTTTGTCTGAGCAAGTCATGATGGACGAGGACTTGTGGGTGGCGGTGGTGGGGACAGTGCCGGGTGCCACTACCACCACTTGTGCTGGTGCTAGTGGTGGCGAAGGTGGGAGGAGGTGGGCGAGGGAGCAGCCCTTGCACGCCAGAGCCACTTGTCCCTCTCCTTCAGCGGTCACGTGGAGAGGAGCGTGGGTCTGGGCAGGCCACTGCAGCGCCCCCAGAGGCCGTGGGCAGCCGGCATGGGGCTCCTCGCCCCCCCACACGGCCGTGCCCCCCTTGGCCCACTTCTTCACCGTTGCATTACCACATGGCTGCGACGACGTGTACATGTGCACTGACACTTCCGGTCGAATGCGGAACGTGGCGGTCTCTACTACTCTCGGCACCGTTGCTGCTGCTGCCGCTTCTGCCGCTGCCGCTGTTCCCGGGGCAAGGGCATAGGATGCATGCTGCTGCACGGGGGTCACGTCTGCTGTGCGTACGTCGTCCGAAGATGCGGGTGAGGGCGGGGGTATCTCTACCTCCACCAGAGCAGCTTTCTTGGCCTCTGTGTCGGCGAGCGGGTCGGACACGAGGGCCAGTTGCGCGTAGAGGTAGCGTTGAAAGGCGCGTCTAGCAAGCACCTCCGCATGCATGTCGCGCACTCTCGATGTCGCAGGAACAGGAACAGTCGCAGGAACAGCAGTCGCAGGAACAGCAGTACCACGCATGACGGTATCAGAGAGGAACTTGGTGCCTACCCCAAGACTAACGACTTGCAGTGCCTCATTGACGGGTCTGCGGGAGTCGCACACCAACACCGCTGCCAGCACCGTCTGGGCGTAGCATTCTGCCAGCTCCTTGGGTACATGTGCGCGGTAGGCTGCGATAGAGGCCTCGGCCACTCGATCGGCGAAGGAGCACGAGCTCTTGCGATTTTTCTCGCTACTTCGGACGTGGGCTGAGCTACTCTGCATCGTTGTGGTATTGGTGGGTAGTATTCATCCCGCAGAGCTCAGTGTGGACCCATCAGTGCCTTATTTAGTCGGGCTATTTTTAAGCGAGGGTCTGGAAAAATGCGAATCATGTGGGACGCGAGTAGCTGCGCATAATGTTCACCAATCGTCCGCACATTGATTTGGACTCACACATACTTGATTTGGACTCGCGTGCTCTGCGCGCGGACACACTGCGTTGGAGTTGGGTAATGATACGGGTTCTCATCAGTACTTCCTAACGCTTTAATAGTAATACTTCGCCCTCATGAGGGCCACAAGTTGGAATATCTACAAGTACACTCAACACAAATTCCTTCCTCCTTCTCCGTCTTCTCGGGGGGTTTGTTCGTTTATTTTCTGGTTGTGTTTTTCTCCTTCTCTTCGTCACTCGACAAGGGAATCTATAACTACTACAGCAACTACTGCTATTGTTGCTGTTGCTGTTGTTGCTGCTGCTGCGGACGAAGGACATCGTCTATCTGCCTCATGGGGCAGCTCGACGATGTCAATGTCAATGTCAATGTTTCATCTTCCTTGTGAAGTTTTGTTTTGTGTTGTATACTTCCCGCACGGGGAAGTAATAGTTCTATTCGAGCTGGTAGCCGTCCTCCGCGGAGGAGTAGCCGCCTCGCTCTGCCTCGGGCGAGGAGTCAAAATCGCTCGTGTCGTCGCTGCTGGGGCCGAGACTGTCGTCGTCGCCGAATGTGGCGTGGGTGTGCGCCTCCACCTCCGACCAAGCCGCCTCCGGCCCTCCAGGCGGTGCGCTCCCCGTATCCAATAATAATTCTCGGATAGACATGGGTCCGTTAGCTAGCTCGGGCTCATCCAGTGCCACAGCTGCCACAGAGGCCTCAGAGGCCTTGTGAGGAATATTCGGAGTCTCCGCAGCGCCAGAAGCGGTCTTCTTGCCAAGGAGTCTCGCCTTCCTCGCACTCGCACTCGCACCCGGCTTGGGCTTGGCAGCAATCTGTTTCGGTGTCACCGCTTTTGCGCCTGTACCGGCTGCGGCTGCGGCTGCGGCTGCGGCTCCGGCTCTTTGCTTCTGAACGGCTTTGATGGTGGTGGAGATGTTGTCCATACGACTCACGGCCGTATCGGTCTGTGGAGACGTCTTGCCTGCACGAGGAGACTTTCCCGCACTAGCACTACTGGTACTAGGGGCAGGGCCAGTCTTGGTGACGTTGCCTGTAGCCACGCGGCGCGCGGCAGTGGTGGTCTTGAAAGTCTTCTTCAGAAGCCCTCCGTCACGCGCTCCCGCAGCAGGCTCTGGTGCTGGTACTGGCTCTGGAGCCTTGTAAGACCCATCGAGCAGCGGTGCGGGCTCCGCGCCGGGTGCAGAGAGGACGGACTTCGCCAGGTTCATCAGCGCACGCTGGTGCTGCAGTGACTCGTGTGCGCGCATCTGCTCAGGCGATAGCAGGGGGCCCTGCCCGTCGTCCAGCCCGAAGCCGGCTGCAGCAGGCATGAACGACATGACAGGCACCAGGGTCGGCTGCAGCGGCACGAGGCTGGAGTCGCCATCTGCTTTGTCTCGGTAGTCCTTCTCCTTCTTGGAGTGAGCTAGCCTGCGCGCAGCGATGCTGGCGATCAGAACAGTAGCGGCAGAGGGTTCCTTCGGCACTGCTGCTCCTGCTCCTGCCTCTGCACCGGGCGCGCTGCTTTTGCTATAGCTGCTGCTACCAATGTCCGTAGCAGCAGCGTGCAACTGACTAATTACAAGCTCGTCCACTGCGGCTGTGGCCACGTGCATGAGCGTGGGAGCCACTTGCGTCGCCGCTAGCTGCCGAGCGGCGGCGGCGTCCTTCTTGACGGTCACCTGCATCTTGCTCCAGAATGCGGCCGAGTCCTTCGACAGCAGCTCCGCGTCTGCGTCCGCCCGCTGCTCGTCCGTGAGGACTGCGTCGGGATCTGCCGGTGCAGTAGCCGCTGTCTCCGGCCCCTGTCCCTGTGCTTCCGGTGTAGGTGAGGCGGTGCTCAGAGCGTCCCCAACGTGGTCGTGGTGAGGGCCATATATGCCGATGGCAGCATTCCGCTGCGCCAACACGTCCTTTTCGTCGATGAGGCCGCTGCGCGTGTATATGACTGCAAGCTCGGGGTTGAAAGAGAAGGGCGTCGCTGCTGCAGCAGCTGCTTTCGAGCCTCTCCGGCTGTCGCCGTGGTGGCGATGCTTCTTGCCGCCGCCTAACCCACCGTCCAGAACGCCATGTGACGCGCCATGCATGCGTGCGGGCCTGTGCAGGTGTCTCCCTCTGTGTAGATGACCTCCCATGCGCTCGTGTGTCGTGTGCAGGTCCAGGTTCTTGAAGTAAGCGTTCCATTCTTCGTTCTCCTTGAGCAGCTGCATGTCGCGCTCATCCGTGGGGTCCATAAACTCGCGCGGGATGCCGAGTGTGATGGTGTCAGTCTTCGGCAGGGTGTCGGCGTGCTTGTACACGGCAGGTGTGTTGGCGTGAGAGGGGTCCGGAGGGATCACCTGCACTTTCTGAGCACGGCGGGACATGCGCTTCACATCGTGGATGATCACCTGAGTCATGCGTATCGAGAAGTAACCAAAGACGACGATGAGGAGACCCATGATGACAAACAGGATGGGCCCCGTTCCCTGCAACGCGATGAGAAGAAAGATGCCCATGCCTCCCACGAAGGGCACGGACGTGGCGACCATGAATTTCTGCCACAGCTCCGGCATTGACCCGAACCAGTAGATGAGTTTGAAGATGGCGACAGTCAGGCTCGCGCGCAGCGCATCTTCAGCGCTGTTGATTGCCCTGGAGAAATGCTTGCGCACCTTGGTGGACAGGCCGTGCATCAGTGACGGGGCCTCTGCCTTGTTGGACACCGTCCCCATGCCACCCTCGCCGCCGTCTCCGTCGAGCTTGCGGCTGATGAGCTGCTGGAGCAGCTTGGCCGACTCGGCAGCGGACGCACTCTCTGTGTCCCATGCCTGTGACTGAGGCGTCGCTGGAACCTTGTCGCGCAAATTAACGCGCTCGTCACTGCCACCTTCACCGTCGTCGTCTGACCAGTCGGAATCAATCTCTTCGTCAGAATCACGGAAGGCGGTGTGTTTTTCGTGGAAACTCTGCAGCCCTCTCCGTGCCCCTGCCTCCAGCGACGATGGGCTCAGCCTGCGGGTGGCGGTGTCTGCGCCGTCGGTCCTCATGCTCACGTCGAGCGGCGACAACTGTTCATCCTCCTCGTCCTCGCCCTTGCCCACACCCTCTGCGCCAGCGGTGCCATTTGCGCCCTCCACTGTGCCGCCGAACATAGCGGAATCAAACCAGCTCTTGAAGCCCTGTGAGAAGGCCTGCGCCGCGCCTGACGTGACAGACATAAGGCCTCCGTTGAGTCCGGCCACGGCGCGGTCGAGGACGTTCATCTCTGTGCGGTCGCATTCACTCAGTGTAGATCTTTCTCGCTTGTGGTCCGATACGTCCATAAGTTTCTTGTGACGCTTTTGCAGCGCCCGGACCTTCATGCCGTCCATCGTGTTACTCATCGCGCTCCGCTTGCCCTCCACCGAGGTGCCGCGCAGGCCCATGAGTTTGTCCAGGCCCTTCTCCTTGGAAGGGTCCACGAAGCGAGGGCCCAGGAACTCGGGGTCCGGGTCGCGGTAACTCAGCACCAGCGCACTCTCCAGTAGATGCGGCAGTCTGCGTGCCATGGCCACAGACACGAACAGGTGGTCGGAGGCGCTGAACTGACTCACATAAGATACCAGTTCGCCCGCCTCATCCATGGGGTCCGCCTGGATCTTGCTCAATTTCTTGGCCTCGTGTTCTGTGCGCTTCTCGTCGAGCTTCTTCGCACGGCGCGCGCGCGACTCTCGCGCACTCTCATTCTGCTTCTCCTTCTCCTTCTCCTTCTGCATCAGCATCTCCTGCTTTGACGGCGCTGTAGAAGCTGGCATCTCCACAGAACTGTCCGAGTCCTCGTTCTTGTCGTTCTGTGCGTCGTGGTCGGGTGGTGTACAGCCACGTCCAGGTAAGGCCTGCAGCACCATAGCCACGACGTTGCCCACCTGAGAAGGCATACGCTCCTTGACTCGACTGCGCGCGCGCGCCAAGAGCTCCTCCACACGTGCGCGGGGCGCAGTCGTCGGCGGCACAGCACCGCCGCCGCCGACCTTCAAAGACTTGGCGAAGCTGAGCACAGCCCTCGACACACCTCGCCCGTTGTGCGCGGCGCGCTGCTGCCCCGACTCCTCGTCGCGGTAGCCACCGCCGCCATCATCATCGTCGTCCTCCTCCTCCCCTTCTTCGTCGCCGAAGAAAGGGGAGAACTCAGGCGCTCGGTTAGGCCCCTTCCTGCCGCGCGTGAGGTTGCTGCGCCCACCTCCACCCTGCTTGGACTCGTTCATGCCGGCGGCATCGTCGCCGGAGCCCGTCGAAGAGTACTGTGAGTCTAAAGCCGAGTCGAAGTCGGAGTCGGAGTAAGAGGAGGAGGAGGAGGAGGAGGACCCAGTGGACATGTCGCTGGCATCGCTGGCATCGCTGGCATCGCTGGCATCGCTGGCATCGCTGGCATCGCTGCTGGTGTCGTTGCCATACTCACTATCCGCCAGATCGTAGCTGTCCTGACCCTGCACAGCCGAAGCGGCTTCGCGAGCTCCATCCAGTGGGTCACGTCTCCTCTTGCTCGTGTCGTTGTGCCGCTCCCACTCGTCCTTGCCGTGTCTGGACTTAAAGTGTTTCGTGCAACTCATCTTACCCGCGCGCCGGTGCACCTTAGCGGCGTGGTCTTGGATCACAGCCAGCGCGTCCGTCTGCGCCACTAGGCGCGCGCTCTGCTTCAGCTTGGCCTCGATGCCAAGGATGTTCTGCCTGATGAGCGTCGGCACGAAGTAGTTCACCACCGCCACTTCGCAGAACTCGGCGAAGATGACGTCGATGAGGATGACTGTGATGGCCATGAAGACCCACTGCTGCTGCCACTCAGAGCCCTTGGAGGCGCCGTAGGCAATGCAGCTCAGCAGGAAGTACAGATTTATCACCACCAAGCCGCCAATAGTAACCACCTTAGACTCCCACGACACGATGCGCGTGGACGTGAGCTCGCTCTTCGCCTTCTCGCGGAACACCTTGGCCTTCGGCGTGTCTCTGCCCAGCACGTCCATGATGAACAGGCGCACCAGCTCCACGCCCAGCTCCGAATCGGTGGCATTGTTGTTGCGCATGTCACGCAAGATGGTCTCTGCCTGGACGTTGGCCTCTTCTAGCCGTACCTCCAGCTGTGCCTCCGCTCCGGGCAGCCACCGCACGCCACCGTCGAGCTCGCACGCGTTGAGCACAAGCAGCGCCACGTCCTCGCGGCGCATGTTGGACGCGCTCAGAGCTCCCACCTCCCTCCGCACTTGCGCCACGTAGTCGCAGGCGATACCCCATTGACGATCGAAAGCCATGAGCTGGATCAAGTTAAGTGCGCGCCTGTGCTTGGTGATTGCTGCCTCGAGGGTGAACTTATTCACGTTCAGTCGCACCGCCGCGTCGCGCAGCTGTTCTCTCTTGTCGAAGTGCGACTGGAATAGCCAGCGGCGCAGCTTGTTGATAGGCGCAAAGCGCGATTTCTTGGCGACATCCGGACCACCTCCGCCCTGCATGACACCCCTGAACAGGCCCCCGCGACGCTTGGTTACCACGTTCTTGCTCTTGGAACTCATCTTGAGTTTCAGCGGCTGCCTTGCCCAACTGAACTGAACAGCAACGCCGAGTGACCGTGAGACACGCGACCACCTGGAGTGCTTCTTCATGTAGGTCATGTCCATCGGGTTGCGCTTGCTGAAGGCGCCGTGGTCCAAGTTCTCCACCGAGGTGACCAGTGCCACGTCTCGCTGTCCCACTCGGCTGCTGCTGCCGTCCGCGTCAGGGTCATGTATCAGCGCCCGGCGCACCGAGGCGTCCTTCTGGGAGTCCGTGAGTGCCTTGGGCGCGCGCTTATTGCGGGACATGAGGGCAGACACCGCTATGAGCCTGTTCTTACTCGCCTGATCCGGCACAGAGGTGACAGAATCTAGCAGCCGCTTGCCGCTCATGTGCCTCTTCAGCTCCTGCTTGTGCACATCGCCTATCACACTCTTCCAGTTGGTGATGAGGGAGGTGGCATCGAAGTCCCGTTCCCGCCTCTCACGCACGGACTCCTCCTGCACCGAGTGCTTGATGTTTGCCCACCGTGACGCCGCGGTCTTCTTAGGCACGGCAGCGCCATCGGCGGATGCGGATGTGCATGCGGGCATCTTACTGAAGGCCTTGAGGAGCAACTTATTCGCAGAAGTAGCGCTATCGGCGGGCGCGGATGTGGACGTGGATGTGGGTGTGGACTTGGGTATCTTGCTGCTGAAAGCCTTGAGTAGCACCTTGTTTGCAGCAGCTACACTATCCGCCTCAGACAGACCCGTCGGTACCACCCTGCTCATCCCCGGCAGAGGCGTCGCGCCTGCCTCAGAGCCGGGGGCCGGTGCGGGCACCACGGCAGTGCTCGTGTCCTTGGCCGCCGCAGCACCCACCGTTCCAGGCATGAAGAGCCCGCCCGCCCACAGGCACGAGTTGACCACAGGGTCGCAGAATTCGGTGCACATGCGCTTTAGACCTGTGTAGTCCTCTTGAACGGGCGCGCGCAGGACCGAATCGAAGAGGTAGGTGTACAGGCAGTGGAAGGGGATTACCAGCAGCGTGCAAATGATAATCATGCCCATGAAAATCGCAAAGGTAAACTCGGGTTCTACAAACTCGCACTTGGTCTCTATGAAGGATGAGTGGTAGGGGGGCAAAAAAGTTTCATCAGTGACGGTGGTGTTGGAGAAGCCACACATGCTCACTTCGGGATCCATGTAGGACTTGTCAAACTCGCACACTTCGCGACTGGCGGCCCGATGAAGTCCGTCGCACTGGCCCTGGTCCGTGGGGAACTCCAGATCCGAGATGATGGCCAGGATGAATACCTCGGTGGAGATGACCGTGATGATCTCCAGAGCACTCATGCAGCGATCGAACCAGTCATCCTCGGAGAATACGGCGAAGAACATGTGGTTGTTGTATACTTCGCTGGAGAAGCGCTGGATGCTGACGCTGTCCGACTGGTACACGTTGGGGAAGATGGCCGAGAGGTAGGCGGTGAGCGCTAGGGCATCGCCAGAGTCGTCATCGCGCAAGGACTCGGCTGCTATTCGTCCCACGAGCAGGCTGCGGCGGCCCTCTATAGTCTTGCGGTGGTACAGCGAACCCTCGACAGGAGCGCCCATGGAGGCCGTGTGTACGAGTGGTTGTGGCACTACCACGCCCGTTCCGACATCCTCCGCGGGAGCCACACGACCGCCCTTCGTGCCCTTGCCCCTGTCTTTGTTGTCATCGCCGCCGTCCTCGTCATCATCACCCTCCATGAGGGAGTCCTTGAAGAGGCTCAGGGCCAGCAACCCGCCCGCGACCATGTAGATGGCCGAGAAGAAGACGAGGATGATGACGGTGTCCAGCAGAATCTGCGGGTCGTCAAAATCGCGGAAGGTCTGCTGAGTGGAGATAAAGTCATTGAAGATGTACGTGGACATAGCAGCCAGCTCCAAGCCACCTGTCACGTCCATCGCCGCCGTGCCCACATCCGCTGCAGACTGCATGCGTCGGCGAAGACTGTAGTCGCCAGATAGAGCTGCCGTGAGCGCCACGGCACCGCACACGTCACACTCACACACCGTGCCGGCGGCGTCGTAGCTGATCATCTCGCAAATGCCAGCACTCTCAGGGCTCGGCACGTAGGCCAGATTGCCCAGTCCGCCGTTCTCGGCCCCGCCGCGGATGCCCGCCGCACCGCCGAATAGGTCGCTGGCGAATGCATCCACGGCGCATACGGGCATTTTTTTCCGCCGAGCAGTGGTCACGATGAAGCCGTTGAAGGTACCGTCGCACGTGATGGTCAGGTTGCCGAAATCGGGCAAGTACTCGTCCACAGTGTAGGAGTGGAAGATGGCCGTGTCAGTGTTGATCTCCGACGGCTGTGGCAGCGGGTCGGGGGTGGGCAGCACAGCACCCGTCTTCGGGTCGATAAGCGTGAAGTTCTTAGAACACGAAGTGTTCACGAACACGGACTCAAAGAGGGCCTCCATTTCTTCCACCGTGCCCGTGGGGGACACAGGGAAGTCATTGCCCACCGCCTGGTTGGTAGCCAGCAGTGTGCGGATGACGGGTCCGCGCGAGCCATCCGTGGGGCACTGGACGTTCTCCACGTCCACCAGCAGCGGCTTCGCGGTGGCCACGGTGCTGATAGACGCGTTGAGCAGCGCGGACGACACTTCGGTGACGGACAGCTTGAAGTCGGCGCCGGCCACAGTCACGTTCTTCGTGAGGTTCAGATGCAGAGCGGATCCCGCGAAGCTGGCGTAAAACTCGTCCGTCGGCGAGCGGGGGATGTCCACGGCAATGGCAGTGGCTACGCTTCCCTCGCCAACGGACGATTCTGCCAGTGCCGCGCTCGAGACTTGTGAGCTGACCGCACCCGTCGCGGTCTGGCCAGGAACCTGGTTGAGTCCAAGTCCCTTGTTCACTTGACGCAGACATTGCACAGCACTCGTAGTGAGTTCCCGCAGCCGCGCCGCTTCCTCGGCAGGGTCCTCCTCCTCCTCTCCGTCCTGTAGGCGCCGCCGCCGCCGCCGCTGCTGCTGCTCACGCCCACCCGCCTTGTTTGCCACGGCCAAGTCCAGGAACCCGTTACTAACGCGCCCCAGCTGCAAAACCTGGCTGGTCGACAGAGGGTCGCTGGTGGCGAGCGCCGTCGCGCCGGACGTCAGAGTGGTAGCGGCGAGGCTACCAGCGTCACTCACATCTACACCAAGCGGGTCCTGTGTGAGGGCACCCACAACACTTAGAGTGCTGTCGGCCTGCGCGCGCACTTTCGAAGGGTCAGCGGAGGCAGGGAGCACGGCCGACACGGTCAAGAAGTTCGAGATGAGACTCTTACGCAGCTCTGCCTTGCGTCTGAACTCCTCGTCAGACATCTCGCACGCCTGGCCCTGGTACCCTTCCACGGTGATGTTGGTATTGTGGTCCGTGTACCCTGTCTGGCACTCGCACACAGGTGTGCACGGCATGCCAAGGCGACAGGAGTACGACGAGGGGTTCCCGAGGACGATGGCGTTGTCGTTGGCGTCCGCGATGAGACAAGTGCCGTGACCGTTACAGTCTGCCCCTGGACAGGACTTGAGCGGCCGCGTATCCACCACCTCGCCACCCTCACCGTCGTCGCCTCCTCCGCGCACGTCATCGTCGTCCGACTCAGGCGGCACCACGACGGGTGCTGACGGGTCGAGGCAGACACTGTTGGCCGCGCCGACCTCGCCGAGGAACCCGGCGAGACACCCCCCGCAAGTATGCGCGACAGACTGACACGCATCGCGGTTCAGCGCGAGGCAGTTGGCGCGCCGGGGAGGCGCACCAGTGTCGTCGTCACCAGCACCATCAGGATGTGCGATGAAGGGCAGCGTGCAGTTCACCTGGTTGAGAGAACTGGTAAAACTCCGAATGAGCGCCTGCGCCTGCTTCGCCTCCGCGGGGGAGATGTACGCCTTGCCAGCCGAGGCAGCGCTGCCATTAGAGTCGATGCCAGTGAGTGCAGAGAGCTTGTCCTGCATTACGTCTCTCAGACTGGCAAGGCGCTCGGACTCGTCCTCGACAGCCGCGGCGGCCAGCCCGATGGGTCGACCGGAGAGCGTCACTGCACCCAGCGCATCACGCACGTTCGCTATGGCCAGCACGAGCCCGCTCGTGGACAACTCTACGCCACCATTAGAGTGGGGGTCGGCGTATACGTTGGCCATGTTACTGAAAGGGGTCACTAGTGAAAGCAGCACATCCAAGGCATCAGAGTCAGCGGACGCTTCGCGCACAGTCATGTAGGCAGCGTCGGTGGCCAGGAGCCCGTTACTGTTCATGTCAGCGAGCACGTCGTCGAACTCGACCGTGTCGCCTTGCATGATGCGCTGTGCAGTGTAGAGGGCGTCGCTGGTGTTGTGCTGCGTGCCCATTGCACGCCCCGCCGCCGAAGATACGAGCTGCATTACCACGCGCTCCACCAGCGCCGCGTTCTCCAGATAGTGGAAGCTGTAGCTGAGCGGCAGGTCGGCGTCGGTCCACTGCAGACACTGCATCGCGAAGGTCGTCTCCAGCTCCATACCGTGCGCGGGTGTCACCACCAGCGTGCCCGGCAGCGGTGCCATGTTGGTAGTGACGGCGATCTCCGTAGCGGCGAGAGTTCCGCTTGCACCATTTGCAGCCACGGACAGCGTGAAGGTGTAGGTGACTCCAGCAGCAAGAGCGTCCTCAGCCAGTGCGAGGGTGGAAGTGGTCAAAGAAGACCTGAGTCTCTGAGTCTCTGAGCCAGAGAGGACACTGGGTGCAGTGTCGATGCCTCCCTGCTTGAGCGGCGGCTCTACTGACCACCGCAAGACCAGGGGCATCTCTGCAATGAGTCGGTCGCTCACACTCACCCCGCCGGATAGCACAAAGCGCTGACTGGTGGGGTAGTTCTCCAGCTGGCTGCTGCTGGCGCGCACACTCGTGGGCTGGCTGATGGTCAGGTGCGGGTGGCTTGGACCCTGGCACTCCACATCGAACTCGATGGACCTCTCACGAGCGTCATGGTTCAGGAAGTTCCCCGGGTAGAAGTCACCGACCGACCCGGAGCCTGACCCGTCAGTAGAGTATCCCATGTCTGAGAGGATGGACAGGTCCACAGCCAGGACGTCCGTAGTGTTAACGCTCACATCTATGCTCACGCGAGCAGTAAGGTTCTGTGCACCCGCACTCACGTAAAATATTCCGCGACTTTCCGCCATCTCCAGCAGGGAAGGCAGCAGGGTTACGTTCCACGGCAGCACATCCAGCTGGTGCGCAAAGACGAGTGCGTTGGAGTCTGCCGCGCTGGGGAGACCGAAAGGGTGCGGGGTATAGCACGCGTCGCCCATGCGGGACACGGGCGCCACCAGCTCGCAGCGTACAGCAAAGCGTAGGTGCTGCCGCGCCAACAGCCCGTGCACGGACACGAGCTCCTGCATACTCTTGCGCGTGCTTGGGCTCAGGTTCAGATCCACGCTGGCGGACAAGTCGACCTTTAGGAAGCCCAGGTCCTCCAGCAAAGCGTCCAGGCGCGCGTCGTTTAGGCGCGCGCTGCGTGCGTTGAACCATGCCTGCGGCCACAGCCCCTTGCGAGACAGCACCGCGAGGAGGGTGCTGAGGTCCGCACCCACGTCACTCACAGAGACCTGCAGGCGGTTGGCCAACGGCTTTTTATTGAGCTTCAGCTCCCCAGACGAGGTCGAGAGCTGCTTGCTGGCTGTGGCAACGGCGCTGCTGCTGCCAACCGAGGCGGTGGCCGTGACAGTGTATGTCGTGTCCAGGTCCAGTCGGTAGCCGTCCAGCGTGAGCACGGTCGAGTCAGACCCAACCACACTGGCTGAAGACGTCGGCATGAGTGTGCCCATGTCGACGGCTGTGCCGTCCACATCGCGTACATCCCATGTCACGAAGATGTCACTGTAGAATTTGTTTCCTTGGCAGTCCTCGTAGAAAACATCCGCCTCCAGCGACAAGTAGTTGTCCGTCGCAGCTGACAGAGAGCTCACTTGCATGCGTCGGTAGGCGAAGATCCCAGCTCCCTGAATAGTCACCACCGGCACTACATCGTCCGTCGACACGGAGGCGGGGATGCTGGCGGCCTTGCTGCTCGAGCCACACAGCCCCAGGAAGTTGCACACAGTAACCTCGACGGAATAGCGGAGGCCTCGCACCTTGACGGACTGCGAGAGGGAGAAGCCAGTCTTGGAAGCGAATCCTGGCTCATAGGCAAATCGCCCGACCTCCTCATACACGGCAGCCTGGACACTGGCGAGGGTGGAAGTGTTGACGACCACCGCTCCAACACTGGGCACGCTAAGGGTGACATTGACACGCACGGACTGCAACGCGCGCCCCGCCGTACCCGTGATGCCCTTATAGGACACAGCGAACGGCCCACACAGCGGAAGCGACTCCGCCATCTGCAGAGAAATCACGGGAAGGAACTCCTTAAGTGCGGGGTAGAGCGTCTCGTCCACTCCGCGCAGCACAGTGTTCCCGCCCAGGAACACCTGCATTGCGGCGCAGCGCGTCGCCAGCGCCGACAGCTCCGCATCCAGGCTCACGCCACTGTCACCAATGATGCCCACCCGGGACGCCGCCGCAAAGAGTCCCGTGCACATGGCGCGCAGGGGGACAGGCTTGACGGTGATGGACGCTGCGATAGAGACACGTGTCTGTTGGGACCCCCCGGGAGTGGCTTTGACCACACTATCCGACAACCACTCACAGCTGGCGACAGCTGCGCCATAGAAGGAGAACATGTCCGAGCAGGGCCACACGGCACCTAGGGCCACGCTCTCAAGCGCCGAGTACCCAGCAGGGTGCTGCAATTGGTTGTTGAGGTACTGATAGAGGTACTGCGTGAGACCCCTATCGGACGGCGTGTCCAGGAAGATTTCGAAGTAGCTTCCGC
>Ga0308003_1000818_pt1 | contig 13882 bp, 7 predicted proteins | sample Neamet36_FD_203159 | JGI IMG/M metagenome (GOLD analysis project Ga0308003, IMG submission 203159) | Marine microbial communities from water near the shore, Antarctic Ocean - #36 | ecosystem: Environmental > Aquatic > Marine > Unclassified | place: Southern Ocean | collected 2014-06-06
ATGGTTGGAATGGAAATCTATTATTCATCACTAATTCTGTTGCAGATACTGTGGCCACTTTAACAATTGAAACAGGTTCAACAGCTCAACAAGTATTGTGTCTAGAAAACGATTGTTATCTGTTTACGACTACAGACGATGGTGGTTGGCCAAATGAAGTTTCTTGGTCTTTGGTAGATGATGCTAATATTGAACTACTAAGTGGAATTGCTCCTTCTAATTTAGGGCTTTCTTTAGGTGCAGAATCTTGCGATTTTAATGGTTGTATGGATCCTTTAGCTTTTAATTACAATCCACAATCTATAGAAGATGATGGCTCTTGTGAATACGAACAAACCAATACACCTTGGGAAGTGTTGATTACAGGGTCTAATCACACTATTGCAATTGGAGCTGCTACCACAATATTGATAGATGGAAATCAGATTGCTATTGGCGATTGGATTGGTGTTTTCTACACGGATGATAATGGTGATTTGCAATGTGCAGGCTATTTTGTTTATAATGACGAAACCTATGCTATTGCCGCACAAGGTGATGATGCAACTACTGATGAAATAGATGGTTTCCAAGATGGAGAAACGTTTGTTTGGATGGTTTGGGATGCCTCAGAAGATGTGATTTACGACGTTACAGCAACATACTCAGCGACAATGCCAAGCTTAGGTGGATTTGTCACAAATGGAATTTCTTACTTACTAACACTTGAAACTGCACCTCCAGTAACCGAGCAATTGATAGAAATGAATGCTGGTTGGTCTATGTTCTCAACTTATATATTAACAGATAATATGGACATGCTATTTATTGTAGAAGATATTGAAGCAGAAGTTGTAATCGTTAAAAATTATTCAGGAGGTGCATATATACCATTTTGGGCTTTTAATGGTATTGGTGATGCCGTTAACGGAGAAGGTTATCAAATAAAATTAAACAATGCTGCGAGTCTTGTAGTTGAAGGTACTTATATGCTTCCTGAAGAAAATCCAATTACCTTATTAGCTGGTTGGAATATTTTGGGTGCTATGCGTTTAGAAAATTCACCAGTAGAATCTGTATTTGCTGATTTTGTAGACCAAGTTGTTATTGTGAAAAACTCAGATGGTATGGCTTATCTTCCAGAATGGGGTTTTGCAGGATTCGAAAGCATCGAGCCTGGAAAAGGGTATTCAGTAAAAATGTTGTCAGATCAAACTTTCAATTATCTTTCTAACGATACCGAATATAAAAGTTCGGCCATTGTTGTCAACCATAATTCTCTTAATCATTTTGCTAAGGTTATTCCAACAGGTAATAACATGACTGTTGTTATTGAAGATGCAGCTTGGGATTTACTTCCTACTGAAGGTGCAGAAATTGCTGCTTTTGATAAAGCTGGAAACCTAATTGGCTCTGCAGTCTATACTTCTCCACTTACTGTGCTTTCTGTTTGGGGTGATGATGCAACTACAGTTACTAAAGATGGTTTAGCTATTGCAGAAAACGTATCGTTTAAAGTTTGGTCTAACAACCAAACTGCTTCTTTCGAAATAAGTAACTGGACCGAAGGTTCTGCTTCTTACGATGTGAATTCAATTAACGTAGCTTCTGCAATCGTTACGAACGTACTTGCCGATGTAATTGCAACTGAGCGTATCTTAGTGAAGATTATTAATGTATTAGGTCAGGAAGTAATCTCGAATGACGATTCATTTAAAGGTGAAATTCTTTTCAATGTATACAACAATGGTACTGTTGAGAAAATAGTTAAGTAACTCATACTTAATAAACTATTAAAAGGTCTCCATTTTGGAGGCTTTTTTTTGTGAATTACTTTTTATTCCCAAGTAGATTACTATCTTTGCCACCGCAAACACTCCTCCTTAGCTCAGTTGGTTAGAGCATCTGACTGTTAATCAGAGGGTCCTAGGTTCGAGTCCTAGAGGAGGAGCTACTGATATCAAGGGTTCACAGGTTTTTAACTTGTGAACCTTTTTTATTTTTTTGAAATTTGCACGGAATTTGCACGGTCAATGTTGTGTTTTAATGCTGTTTAATAGTTCTTATTGAACTGAAAGAGAAGAATTACAGCCTTTTGTAACAAGCGTTTTACTGAATTTAAGTCCCTCTCCTATCACTTTCCGTCTAGTTATTGTTTAAGCTTCTAATTGACACCAAAAACGCCCCTTATTTCGTTTTGTAGCTCTCTTGATTAAGTCTGAATTATATTAACTCATCTTATTTTCGTCGTTTTATACGATATTCGAATTTATTGATGAATTTACATTACCCGCATTTATGCGAATAATTAATCGCATTTAGATGCATATAGTTAACTGTATGCGCATATATGCGGATAAATGGCATTTAGTGCACTAAATGCGACTAAATTATTGGTGAAAAACAATCCTATTAGTTCAGTTTTACATTGTATATATATTCTTTACCCTTCTTATAAAAATGTCAAGTAAATTCTTAACACCATTTTTGTAAATTTTAATTATTTGTATCCACTATTCTATTTGAATCATTAGCTTATCAACAGTTGTAGAAAGAGGTGGAAATCCCGGTCATACTGACTGGTCAACATAAACCGGAATGGGGTGGTCAGTATGGCCGGAATTTCTACTAATAGCAGAGAAATTAGAAACACTTTTATCAATGTTGATAATCATTGGATTCTGATTATTAGCAATGGCTTTATTGAAGAACTTTTGAGCAGATCTTTTCATTCTTCTTTTGGTTAGAAGGAAGTCAACGGTGTCTCCGAATTTATCAACAGCTCTATAAAGACACCGATCTTTTCCAGCTACCTTAATATAGGTTTCATCCATTCTCCAGCTAGTGCAAACTCTATTTTTTCTCTTATGCATGGATGCTTCAATCACAGGTGCATACTTAAACACCTATCGTTGAATAGTAGAATGATCAACCTTGACACCTCTAATCTTCATAAGCTCTTCAATGTCACGATAGGAGAGTGTAAATCTAAACTTAAAGTAAACAGCTTGAAGAATAATGAATTTAGGATACCTGTGGTACTTGAGCATGGAAGAGAATTTAAATCAAATCTAAAAAATCTATATTTGGTATATTAATGCGACAGAACCGTATTCTAAAAGACTCCAAATGAAAAAGATACTTTTATTACTTCTTGCACTGCCTCTATTTACTTTTGGGCAAACTATTTCATCAGTTGAACAAGACGTTCCATTGTTCCTACCCGAGGGTTGGAGTATGTTTGGCTACAGCTGCTTTGAGCAAGTAAATGTTATTGCTGCTTTTGAAACCATAACTGATAAGGTTCAATTAGTTAAAGATTATAATGGGAATGTATATATGCCTGAGTACGGGTTTAATGGTATTGGAGATTTAGAATCTAATCGAGGTTACCAAATCAAAACAAGCCAAGCAATTACAGACTTTCAATTCTGCCCGTTTATAGTGCCAATAGTAGAAGGTTGTATTGATTTAAGTGCTTTTAATTACAATTCATTAGCTAACACTGATGATGGTTCGTGTATTGATGTCGTAGAAGGCTGTATAGACTCACTATCATTTAATTATAATCAACTGGCCAATTCAGAAGATAACTCTTGTATTGCTATAGTTTATGGATGTGCAGACTCAATAGCTGATAATTTCAATCAAGTAGCGAATACTGATGATGAGTCTTGCATCTATTTTGGATGTACAGATTCAATCTCTTGTACGTATATTGAAATTGCAAATACAAATGATGACTCGTGTGAATACCCAGACGAAGGATTTGATTGTGATGGAAATTGGGTAACGTATTACCCAATAGGAGACCCAGCTTTTTTATCTTGGCTACAATCAAATTACCCCACAGTAATTGTGAATGATTCTTTAGATATTGAAGTAGCAGCTGCTTTCACTAATATTTCTAATTTTAATTATACTAATATTGAAAATTTAGATGGACTTCAATATTTCACGAATTTGAGTTATTTGACTATTTATAGTAACGATGCCTTAACGAGTATACCCGTGCTATCAGGGCTCACGAATTTGAGCACTTTGGATATTTATAATAACTATGTATTAACGAGTATACCCGAGCTCTCAGGGCTCACGAATTTGAGTGATTTGAATATTCAATACAACTATGCCTTAACGAGTATACCCGAGCTATCAGGGCTCATGAATTTGAGTTCTTTGAATATTCGATACAACGATGCCTTAACGAGTATACCCGAGCTCTCAGGGCTCACGAATTTGAGTTATTTGTATATTTATTACAACGATGCCTTAACGAGTATACCCGAGCTCTCAGGGCTCACGAATTTGAGTGAATTGTTTATTTATAACAACGATGCCTTAACGAGTATACCCGAGCTCTCAGGGCTCACGAATTTGAGTAATTTGACTATTTCTTACAACGATGCCTTAACGAGTATACCCGAGCTCTCAGGGCTCACGAATTTGAGTACTTTGGGGATTTCCAGCAACAATGCCTTAACGAGTATACCCGAGCTCTCAGGGCTCACGAATTTGAGTACTTTGGGGATTTCCAGCAACAATGCCTTAACGAGTATACCCGAGCTCTCAGGGCTCACGAATTTGAGTTATTTGTATATTTCTTACAACGATGCCTTAACGAGTATACCCGAGCTCTCAGGGCTCACTAATTTGAGTGAATTGTTTATTTATAACAACGATGCCTTAACGAGTATACCCGAGCTCTCAGGGCTCACGAATTTGAGTTATTTGGATATTTATAACAACGATGCCTTAGAATGTACCATAGGATACCCTGAGCAATTGAATGTAAATTCCTCTTGGCCTCCTGTTTGTCCTTCAGCTTGTCCTTACGACGCATTTCTTGAATATTCTAGTGAATCGTATAGCTATGATTATGACGCATGCATGACACCCGTTGTGAATGGTTGTATGGATTCAATAGCTGAGAATTACAATTTAGAAGCTAATACAGAGGATAGTTCTTGTGAGTATATAATGGGCTGTATGGATATTGAAGCTGATAATTATAATATAGAAGCAACTCAAGACGACGGTATGTGTATTTACTATGGCTGCATTGATTCTACAGCATACAATTTTAATCTTGAAGCTAATACTGAAGATGGGACTTGTATTTACTTAGGTTGTATGGATGAAAGTGCTGACAACTATGATTCTCAAGCCAATCAAGATGATGAGTCTTGCATCTATTATGGCTGTACAGATTCCATTGCAGATAACTATGATTCAGCTGCTAACACAGATAACGAAACTTGTATCTACTATGGTTGTATAGACGAAAGTGCAGATAATTATGATGTAGATGCAAATGAAGATGATGGAACTTGTATTTATTTAGGTTGTACAAATCATACAGCTGAAAATTACAATTCACAAGCAAATCAAGATGATGGTAGTTGTGTTATATATGGCTGTACTTTTAACTTATTCCCAAACTATAATTCAGTAGCAACCTTAGATGACTTTAGTTGTGACATACTTTCTACAGATGTATTTGGTTGTACAACCCCATACTATTTGGAGTATGACCCATTTGTAAATCAGGAAAATGGAAGCTGTAGTGTACTTGTTGTGTATGGATGTATAGACTCCCTTGCTTGTAACTTTAACCCTGAAGCTAATATTACTGATGGAACTTGTACTTATACTGATCAAGGATATGACTGTGAGGGTAATGTTACAGCAGAAATTGGGGATTTAATAGAAGGTGGTTATTTGTTCTATATAGACGAAACAGGTCAACACGGCTTGGTTGCTGCAATGGAAGATTTAGAAGGTACTTATAAATGGGGTTGTATGAATCAATATGTAAGTGGAGCAGATGGTACAGGGTTAGGAACAGGTTACCAAAACACTTTAGATATAGTAGCCCAAAATTGCCAAACGCAAAATGGCGCAATAACGGCAGCCCAAGCAACTTTAAACTATACGTCAGAAGGCTTTACAGATTGGTACTTACCCTCAAAAGATGAACTTCACAGTATTTATAATAACATATCTCAAAATTCTTCAGTTGGTAATATTGGAAACATTAGTGATGATACTATTGGAGCATATTACTGGTCTTCAACTGAATCTACTTCTCCAAAAGCATTTTCCTTAAGTTTTAATACAACTGATCAAGGACCTAATAATAAGAATCTATCACTTAAAGTTCGCCCAATAAGAGCTATTGGAGATTGGATAATGGGATGTATGGATGAGGCAGCTTGTAACTATAATCCTGATGCAAATATGGCTGATGGAAGTTGTGCTTATGCTGAACAAGGCTATGACTGTGATGGTAATATTACTGAATACGTCATTGGAATGGAAGCTGAAGGTGGAATAGTATTCTATGTTGACGAAAGTGGCGAACACGGATTGGTTGCTGCCATTGAGGATTTAAATAGTGAATACGAGTGGGGTTGTTTTGAAACTCAATTATCACTATTTAATGTTACATTTTTTGGCTCAGGACTCCAGAACACCCTAGGTATAGTAACAGAATGCTCAGAAACACCCATAGCAGCAAGTGAGGCATTAGCTTACGAATCAGAAGGTTATACAGATTGGTATTTACCCTCATTTGAAGAGCTTGAAGAAATGTATAACACCATAGGAAATGGTGTGTCAGATGGCAATATAGGAGGTTTTGAAAATAATTGGTATTGGTCCTCCTCGGGGAACCTTAATAACGACGCGTGGGCCTTCAATTTCGATGATGGTAGCGAGTATAACCACTATAAGAGCAATACTTTCTTGGTTCGTGTTATTCGCGCTTTTTAACTATTTACCTATTTAACGCTAGGCGAGCAGTGGCCGAATTTGAAAAACAAGACATAATAAACAGTAGATATGAAAAACCTACTATACATTAATAATTTTACTAACATACCCCCTTCAATATGAAAACATTATCTATTTCGTTAGCGCTTTTAATAAGTGCAGGACTTTTTGCTCAATCATCAGAACTAAGTCCTTACCAAAAGAAAACAATGAACACAGAGCGCTTTGCTCGACCTGTAAATACAGGCGTCAACCACACCTTACTTATTTTAGGTTCGGCTTGGGAAGTATCTCCAGAACTAGGTGATGAGATTGCGGTGTACGATTCAGAAAGAAATATGGTATCCTCTATTGCATGGAGACCCGAACAAGAAGGGCACTCTGGATTGGCTATATGGGGAGATGATGAAACCACTTCGGCTAAAGAAGGAATGACAAACGGGGAAACCTTTAGCATTGTTCTTTTTGACAAGTCAGAAGATAAAATGACGTCCCTTAAAATAAACCGATGGGAAAGAGGAGACGATACCTTCGCTAAAGACGGCGTAAGCGTTGTGGGTTCAATCGCTACCACTGCTATATTAAGCCAGGACTTGGAGTTATTCCAAAATGTACCCAATCCAGTACTAGACAATACGAGTATTAGCTTTTACCTTCCAAAGGAAGGAATGATAAACCTAAGGGTGTCTAATACATTGGGCCAAGAAGTACTTACACTATCAAATGAGGTATATACCAATGGTATGCATACAATTATTATGGATGCATCGAGCCTATCCACAGGAGTTTACTTCTACAAACTAGAAGCAAACAACACAAGTATCACAAAGCAATTAACTTTAGTTAAATAACGTCCAAAAAACTAATTATTAAAACTTTACATTAATCTCAATTCTTTAAAGACTTACAATAACACAACATTTTCTATTCTCGAATTTAACTTCTTCAAATCTAATCCCTATTGCTATGAAAAAGATACTTTACACTCTTTTGTTATTTCCCGTATTTTTATTTGGTCAAGAAAATTATTCTATAAAATTTTCTGAAGGTGAATATGTCAGATTTAACCCAATTGAGGATATTTTTTCAGTTGATGATCTAACTATGGAAATCTGGTATTTTGAATTAGGTGCAGCTGGAGAAGAAAATATTATTGGAAATGAATGGTTTGGTGGTTCATTTGAAATTTACCGTGATTCAGATGGCTCTATTGCTTGGGGAGAAGATGTTATTTCACATAATCCTAATTTAAATAATTCTTGGATTCATATTGCTGTAACTTACTAGTCATCAGAAGGTAGGAAGTTATTTATTAATGGAATAATGGTGTCAGATTGTGATATACTTGATGATATTAATAGTAGTAATAATAGTTGTATTCTCGAAGGAGGTACAGTAGAAAACAACCCCCTTTACGATGGTATTACATTTGGAACACATGATGATTTAACTATAAACAGACATTCTTGGGGTAATAATGAATCATTGAATTCATCAAGGTTAACTGGTTATGTTGATGAACTTAGAATAAGTAATTCAATCAGATATCACGACAACTTCACCCCTCCTAGTGCTCAATTTCATAATGACTCAAACACAATTGGGTTATGGAACTTTAATGAAGGTTCGGGAGATACTGTTTACGATATTTCAGGTAATGAAAATCATGGAATATTATATGGAGCAGAGCATTCCCCTACACTAATAAATGTTGATGGTTTTGGAGAAATGTATTATGCAGGAGCATTCAACAATTCGTATTATTATTACACATTCAGCAACACTTTTGATTGGAGTAGTGCTAATGTAAACGCCGCAGCTCTTAACGCAAGTTTATTAGATATCACTCCCCCCAATGAAATTAATTTTATAACGCCTCAGTTATTTGATGGATTTAATTATTGGATTTCTAATAATCAATTAATTAATGCAAATGGTGATTTGGTTACAGGAGATGGTCTTCATGATGTCATTATAGAAACATCTGTGATGTTAGGAACACACCCTACTAGTGCCGCTAATGGTTGCACGAATCCAATAGCTGATAATTATACTGTCACAGCTCAAATAGAAGATGGATCTTGTCTTTATTCTTCTTTAGTATATGAAGATTTAACAGAATTAAATTCTGATTTAGCAGAAGACCTTTCTGTCTTTGAAGCAATTGAGGAAGAACAAAATTACTCGATGAGTTTTGATTCGAATGAATATGTTAATTTGTTTGGAAATGAAGATTTTAATTTCGGTATAGGAGATTTTACAATTTCACTTTGGTTCAAATCTTTAGTAACTGAGAGCTTTGAAAATACGCTAGAAATTCTTGGGAAAAGGCCTATTTCATGGACTGGTAATAATAATTATTATTACGACATTCAGCTATCTTCTAGTGGTTTAACATCGTATAATGTGCCTTATACTTCAGAGCCGAGTGTTATTTTTCATTGGAACTCTGAACCACACCCCGGAGCTTTTCATGCCTATTCTCCCTTCAATCTTTTAGACGAGCAGTGGCATTATCTTACAGTATCTAAAGAAGGAATTCTGTTGAAAGTGTTTTTAAATGGGGTTCTTGTTTCGGAACAAGATCGATTTCCAACCGAAAATCAAACAGCAGATAATGACGGGCCGTTATTGATTGGAAACTATGCTGGTAGTAATCATGCTCCCTTTTTATTAGAATCAATAAATATTTGGGACGAAGCAATAGAATCAACAACAATTCAGTATCATATGACATGTCCTCCAACTGGAGAAGAAGAAGGATTGGTTGGTTATTGGAAATTCAACGAAAGTATAGGAGATACTGTTTATGATCTTTCAGGAAATGGAAATCATGGGGTTATTTATGGTGGTGCAACTTTTAGTACTGATGTTCCAGAAAGTTATTCTGGTTGTACGGATGAATTGGCCTTAAATTATGATGAAACAGCTCTTTGCGACAATGGCTCATGTGTTTATGTCGATGAGATAATTTCTAATTTGGAAGATGTAATCAGTACTGTAAATTCAGAATTAGACAACACAGTATCTTCATTAAATGATGTTATTGATACATGGCAATCTAGTATTGACCTTACTAATGAAAGCTTAGATGCAATAAGTGGAATATCACAAATGTTAAATAGTTTCAATTCAGTGATTGATTTATCAGAAGGATGGAACATGATAGGTTACGGTTGTCCAGAGCCTATGGACGTTGAGGAAAGCTTATCAGACTATACGGACTTAATTTTGATTGCAAAAGCAAATAATGGATCTGCTTATCTACCTGAGTATGGATTTAACGGAATAGGAAACTTTACACCAGGTTATGGATACCAACTTAAGACTAGTGAGTCAATAGAAGAATTTAGCTTATGTTATAACTACACAGTTATAGACAATACTCAATTTACAGAGATAGAAATAGATAATGCTCAAATGCAGAATGATGTCAATTGTTTAACTGGAAATCCTCAAATAGGAGATTACTGTTATGGCGGAATTGTCTTTTATGTGGTAGAAGGAGAAGAAGGAAAGTATGGTTTGGTTGCTGCTTCAGAAGATCTAGAAGGTACTTATGAGTGGGGTTGTTATGGAGAAAGTGTTGTTGGTGAAAATGGAATATCTATAGGAACAGGCTATCAGAATACAATGGATATATTAAATCAAGATTGTGAAATTGAAAATGGAGAAATAATAGCTGCACAGGCTGTCTTTGAACACCAATCCGAAGGATACAGTGATTGGTTCCTACCTTCAAATGATGAACTTATAGAAATGTATAATACTATAGGTAATGGTGGTCCAAATGGTAATACAGGAAATTTTGTAACCACTACCAATTATATTTCTAATTATTGGTCTTCATCGGAGTATAGTATTAACTATCCCTGGTATATTTGGATATATGATGGTGGAGCATATAATACCTTAGTTAAAAATGGAGAAGCGACTGTACGCCCAATAAGATCTTTTGGAGATTGGACAGAAGGCTGTATGGATTCATTAGCTTGTAATTTTAACACTGAAGCCAATATGTCTGATGGGAGTTGTACATATGCAGAAGATGGTTATAATTGTGAGGGATTCATCCTAATTACTCAAACAAATATACATTCTGCAGTAGATGATTGGCTTCAAGATTCAGTTTTAACAGAGTCTTTATACGGGCATATTTCTGATTGGGATGTCTCTAGTGTAACTGATATGAGTTATATGTTCGAAGAAGCGACAACCTTTAACAATAATTTGTCAGGTTGGGATGTCTCTAGTGTTACTGATATGAATCATATGTTTCGTGGTGCGACAAATTTTGATGGAGATATATCAACATGGGATGTCTCTAGTGTTACTGATATGAATCATATGTTTGCTGTCACTTCTATTTTTAATAGCGACTTATCAAGTTGGGATGTCTCTAATGTTCTTAACATGCATTCTATGTTTGGGGATGCTTATGGCTTTAATCAAGATTTATCAAGTTGGGACGTCTCAAGTGTCACAAATATGCCACATATGTTTAATAATGCTACTAGTTTTAATCAAGACCTCTCAAATTGGGATGTTTCTAGTGTTACAGATATGACTTGGATGTTTATTAATGCGACAAGTTTATCGGAAGAAAACAAATGTGCAATTCAACAATCATTTTCTAGTAATGAAAATTGGCCTTATGAATGGGAATGCCCTAACATTATGGTTGGATGCACTGACCCTTTAGCGGATAATTATGACGGATCTGTGAATTTAGATGATAGTTCTTGTATTGGATCTCCTGTAAATCCAAGCGATTTCATATATGCAGGGGAACATAATGGACATTACTATTATAACTCGTTTGAAGGAACTTTTGATGCATTAATTGCATTCGATTTATGTACACTAAATGGAGGATATTTAGTTTCAATAAGCTCTGAAGAAGAAAATTTATTTGTATCTGAAATAAATTCAGGTCAAATGTTTATTGGTCTCCAAAGGGTTGGAGGTAATTGGATTTGGGCAGATGGACAAAATTTAACATTTGATAATTGGTCTCCTAACCAACCAGATGGTAATGCTGATTTTGTTCTTACTAATTATCTAGGAATTGGGAATGGTCTGTGGGATGATAATTCTGACGGGGGCGGAAATAGTTTTGTTTTAGAGATTGAACCATAGATTTATTCACTAAACTTCTTTAGATCATTCCAAAAGCGGTTCGAACGAGAAACAACAAGGGGAGCTACTGATAGTAAGGGCTCACAGGTTTTTAACTTGTGAACCCTTTTTGTTTTTTGGAAATTTGCACGGAATTTGCACGGTCAAAGTTGGGTTTTAGTGCTATTTAATAGTTCTTATTGAGCTGAAAGCGGAGAATACGAACCTAGTTCTAACAAGGGTTCTGTCGCATTAATTTGAGTGCCATCTAAAAATCCTATTTGAATTAGAGATTATGCGACTAATGAAAGGAAAGTTTTGAAATAGGATTTCTTAGAATTAACGATTTGATTCTTTCTAATAATACTGACTACTTCAATTCCTGCCAGTGTCCACTGTGTGGATTCAAACTCTTTAAAACCAGTAACAATAGCAATCCTTCGCTTTATGTTTCTGTGATCTTGTTCAACACAATTATTAAGGTATTTACACCTCCTAATTTTGATGTTTTTATTCCAAAAATTATTTCTGTTAACCGCTCTAATAGCAGTAAAATTAGAATCACTTTTATCAATATTAATAACCCTTGGATTCTGATTATTACCAATGGCTTTATTGAAGAATTTCTGAGTAGAACCTTTCATTCTTCTTTTGGTTAGAAGGAAGTCAACGGTGTCTCCGAATTTATCAAAGCTCTATAAAGATACCTGTCTTTACCAGCTACCTTAATATAGGTTACATCCATCCTCCAACTAGTGCCAACTCTATTTTTTCTTTTATGCATGGATGCCTCAATCAAGGGTGCGTATTTAAACACCCATCTTTGAATAGTAGAATGGTCAACCTTGACACCTCTTATCTTCATAAGCTCTTCAATGTCAGAATATTTTTTCAATCGAAACAACTATTAAACAACTCTTTCAGGAAAATATGTTAGAAAATTGCTATAAAACAATGTTTTAGTAAAACTGAGGGGGTAATTGAGGGGGTAATTGAGGGGGTGTATTTTTTGTGAACATCATATATTATATTTAATTTTGGGTCATTAAAATTAAAATAAACAAGAATAACTCTAAATTACTTTGATGAAAACTAACTATTTAAGTATCGTTTTACTTTTTAGTGCAGGACTTTTTGCTCAAACAGTAGATTTAAGTCCTTACCAAAAGAAGACAATGAATACAGAGCGCTTTGCTCGACCTGTAAATACAGGCGTCAACCACACCTTACTTATATTAGGTTCTGCCTGGGAAGTATCTCCAGAGCTAGGAGATGAGATAGCAGTATACGATTCAGAAAGAAATATGGTAGCCTCGGTTGCTTGGAGACCCGAACAAGAAGGACACTCTGGAATGGCTATATGGGGAGATGATGAAACAACATCTGCTAAAGAAGGAATGACAAAAGGGGAAGCCTTTAGTATTGTGCTTTTCGATAAGTCAGAAGATAAGATGACAGCTCTAAAAATAAACCGATGGGAGCGAGGTGATAATGTCTTCGCTAAAGACGGCGTAAGTGTTGTAGGTTCAATCGTTACCACAGCTGTACTAACCCAGGACTTGGAGTTATTCCAAAACGTACCCAATCCAGTACTAGACAACACGAGTATTAGCTTTTACCTGCCACAAGATGGAAAGATAAGTCTAACTGTATCTAATACATTGGGACAAGAAGTACTTTCACTATCAAATGAGGCATATACCAAAGGTATGCATACGATAAGTATGGATGCATCGAGTCTATCCACAGGAGTTTACTTCTACAAACTAGAAGCAAACAACACAAGTATTACAAAACAATTAACTTTAGTTAAATAATCCACTAAAATTATGAAAAAAATATTCTTTTATCTCAACATTCTTTCGTTTGGTTGTTTTGCTCAGACTTCAATGATTCCAAATGGTTCAGGCGTAGAATTAGATCCATATTTAATAGAAAATTTAGATAATCTATATTGGTTATCACAGAGTTCTGCAGCTTGGTTGTCTACCACTTACTATAAGCAAACAGC
>Ga0308003_1000824_pt1 | contig 13860 bp, 17 predicted proteins | sample Neamet36_FD_203159 | JGI IMG/M metagenome (GOLD analysis project Ga0308003, IMG submission 203159) | Marine microbial communities from water near the shore, Antarctic Ocean - #36 | ecosystem: Environmental > Aquatic > Marine > Unclassified | place: Southern Ocean | collected 2014-06-06
AGAATGGTTAGATATGTGGGAAACTACATTAAAAGGAGAAATAATTAGATGGATGGAAATCCCTAACGAACTAAAACAAGACTAAGATGAGCCATACAAGAAGGAAAGCACTCACTAAGGGTAAAGCCGTTGATAGGTCTTGTCGTAATGGTGGTACGTGTCCTTATTGTAAAGGTAATAGGCTGTACAAGAATCGTAAGAGGTTAAACAAAACTAAAGAAGAATAATATGAGTCAAACAGGATTTATTATAGGAGCGATATTGTTAATCGTCGTAATTAAGTTGTACGACAAATCAATAAGAAGATGAGCGATATAGCAATGTGTTCAGGAGAAGGGTGTACGTTGAAAGAAACGTGCCACAGAGTAAGTGCAAACGATTCTAGGTTGCAATCATACTTTGCCATACCACCATACAAAGGAGAGGACGAGAACGGTAGGAGTATTTGTGATATGTATTGGGAAAGAAGAGAAACTAAAGAGAAATAATTATGCAGATAGCAGAAGAAGCATTAAAAGTGCTAAGGGAGTCACAAACATCTTCAGATGAAAACAACTTTATGCACTCGTATTCCACGATGTTACTAGAGGTTCAGAAAATGAAGGATGAGTTGCTTAAAAACAAAAATAGACTTAATGCAGATTTATATTATAAAAAAGAGTCTAGGGTTGTTGATTTAGAGAATAGTTTAATTATATTTAACGAATGTTATTTCAAGCTTATGTTTTACAAGCAAGAGATGATTTGTTGGAAACAAAAGTACTTAGAAAAGGAAATGGAATTTATTAACTTCGTTGCGAAAGGTTTATAATATGAGTAGAGTAGAAGAAGAAGTTTGTTTTAAACTGCTAAAAAGAGCAGACGTAGGCAAAGCTAAGTACGGAGTTACGATGGAAAGGGATGATTTAAGCGTCTTAGATTGGCTTAAACATACACAAGAAGAACTAATGGACGCTTGCGTCTACATAGAAAAACTTATAGATGAGAAGCAAAAGGAAAAGTCCAATACGAACTGCTGCGGTCAAGGCGGGCTTCAGGAGTGGGTTAGAACATCGAGTTTGGAAGAATTTGGTTCAACGACACGTAAAAGGGATGGGCTACGAGACTCTAAAGATTAAATATACAATCCCCCTGAGTGAACACTCTTATACCCCCGATGTGATACTTCCTAACGGAATCATATTGGAGGTTAAAGGGCGTTTAATGAAAGCGGATCGAGATAAACACCTATTAATAAAGGAACAGCATCCGGATTTAGATATTAGATTTCTATTTCAAAGCGCTAATAATAAGATAAGAAAAGGCAGTCAGACTACTTATGCTCAGTGGTGTGATAAAAATGACATTAAATGGTGCGAAAAACTCGTACCTGATGCTTGGCTTAAAGAAATTAAGTAGTATATTTAACCATTCCCTAATATCTCTGCATAGTTTGTGTTTTTTTGGTTTCAAACACGGGTAGCCCTTACATTTGTAGGGGTTGCTTTTTTTTTGTAACTTTGTTTTTATGGATAAACAATATCGACCAAGGCTATCTGAATTTGAATGGAGTTTAGTTCAAAAGGAGAGAAGCAAACAATCACACTCAACAGGAAACGTCTTAGTCATAGGCGATATACACGAACCATTTTGTTTAGATGGCTACCTAGAACATTGCAAGGAACAGATGCACAAGTATCAGTGCACTGAAGTAGTCCTTATAGGCGATGTAATAGACTCGCATTACTCTAGCTTCCATCGTGCTGACCCTGATGGTTACGGTGCAGGAGATGAGCTAGAAAGAGCTATAGACAAGATCCACCATTGGCATAATGCCTTCCCAATCGCAAAAGTATGTATAGGTAATCACGATGCAATCGTTAGGCGTAAAGCTTTTGACTGCGGATTATCTAAGGCTTGGATTCGTGATTTTGATGAAGTGCTAGGAGTTGAAGGATGGGACTTTAAAGAAGACCACACTATTAACGGAGTTCTTTACGTTCACGGAACAGGAACTTCAGGTAGAAGTGCTGCTGCAAACAAGTCTTTAGAGTACGGAGTTCCCGTAGTTCAAGGACATATCCACACAGAAGCTTCTGTAATTTATACAGGTAGAGCAGGTTTGTGGGGAATGCAAGTAGGTTGTGGTGTAGATAGAGATTCTTACGCAATGGCTTACGCCAAATACTTCCCTAAAGCTTATAAATTATCTTGCGGAGTTGTCTTAAACAACGGAACACTTCCAATCGTAATTCCTTACAATGAAGAAAAAGGATTGTAGTAAATTAGTTTACTCTTTACTAATGGTTATCGTGTATGCCCTTGCTACTTACTGTCAGGGGCGTACACCGTAGCTGCTGCTAAAGCAAACATAACTAAGTGTTGCCAAGTAACTTCTCCGGCAACCTCGGTTTGATGAACCGCTGCAATAGCGATTACACCTCCGATAGTTCTCTTACTAGACCACTTTCCGTTTTTATCCTTAAACATTTTAGGGATAATAAAAGACATAAGTTTAGCTCCTGTAGCGATTAATGGATTTATCACAGGTTCTATATTTTCGAGTTCTTCCTCTTTTAACTTTCTATTTTTCCTTCGTAGACCCATAGTTTGGAATAAGGTATTCTAACATCTTATCTATCTTACCAAAAATTGCGTCATCTTTAACGCTAGGGGTAAGCCTAACAAACACTTTAGCCATAGCCATTAAAGCTACTAATACTGCTAAGATATTCGTTCCGTTTTCTGTAATAAATTCAATCATAGTTTCTCTAAATTATGGTTATGTTAAATGAATCAGGTAGAATTTCAAGTAAGTCGTCCATAGTATCTCTACTAGAGGTAACGTCCAACTCTCCATCTTTATCTATGTCTGCGTAGCTTTTACCTACAGATATACATCCTCTTAATTGGTAATGATAATTGGCAGAGTGAATCAATATATACTCTCTACCTTCAACGTCTTTAATCGTAAAATGCTCTCCGTGCTTTTCTGAGAACCTTATTACTGCAAGGTACTGCCCCATAGGGATGCAGGAGATATTTCTTTTGTTATCTTTCCAAGGTAACTCTAACGTCTTGCAGGAATACACTTCCTTTAAGTTGTCGTGAACTGTCATAACGCCTAGAGTTTCTTTCCCTGTCTCTCCTAGTCTGTTTAAAACTACTTTCATTTTACTTATTTTTAAGTCTTTCGTTTTCTCTCTCTAAATAATCTACCTTGACATTAAGCTCAGAAACTTGTGAAGTCAGCTTTAAAACTGTATCCATCAGCTCGTCTTTCTGAGTAGCTGAAGTTGCTAGTAAGGATTCTAAGTTGATTACTCTATTCTTCAAGTCGTCTCTATATTGCACTCCGTCACTGTTTTGATTTATAGACTGTCTTTCGTAAGCTCTGAGTTTCATCCTAGATTCTAGGAATTTCCACGCTGCCCCTGAACCAAGAACCCCTATTATTGTTATTATTATTTGTTGCCAATCATTCATAAAGATATGCTTTATTAGGAATTAGACCAATTAGCGGAGTGAGTATTACCGTAAATATTCAGAGCTATCTTTAAAGTCTCTGTACCTGACGCGAACCCCGTGTTTTCAACTAAAATCCATATTAATTTATCCGCAGGAATCTTCATCCCTGCATTTGTTATATCGAAATTGTAATTAGTGTTTGCTATTGCGCAATTCTGAACCTTCACTCCTATCAATACGGGGTTTTGAACGTAAGCATTAGTCCCGTCATCTTGATCCGTATAGTAAGCTGATATAGTAACATTTCCTGTAGACGAACATTGAATAGACCCCTTTACTGTTGGGTTAACTATCAAAAAAGGTAGTCTTATTGCCGCGTTTGACTCAGCAGACCGCATTGTTGACGCAGAATTAGCGTAAGCACTCCAAGTCGTTCCGTTAAAACCCTCAGTTGGACTACCGAAATAGTTTTTAGTTGCGTGAGTACTAGATATAATTCCACTTCTCTGACCTATAACAACAAGATTCTTGTCGTCTTTAACCATAGAAACAGACTTTATTAAAGTGTGAAATAAAGCTCTTAAGTTTACAAGAGAAACTCCACCTTTTTTGTTAGTCTTAAATTTCTCTTCAACGAAATGAAGGAGATTATCTCTATCAAATTGGTCGTTAGTTGAAACAGCCGCGGTATCGTTTGCTCTGTTCTGACCAACAAACAACTGTTTATAACTTGACGCTGCGTTTTCGTAATTATCCGTAGGCATATTTGTTTATTTAGTCGTGTTAATACCTGTTAACTTTATTTCCGTAAGCAAGAATGCCTCCAAGCCTAGTAACATTATCGCCATCTATGTGCTTATTGTTACTGCTATGCTCGTAGTTAGGGAATACAGACCTATTGTCTTCGTCGTCTAACCAATCAATCATATCCTTCATTAGTATCTCAGCCTTCCTGAACGTATCGCTCTTTAAGGTTGAAAATCCGTCGTCAGAAACAGGGTCGCTCCAATCGTCGTCGTTAGTAGTAACCCCTGAAGAGGATGTATTATACTGCATATCATTCAGAACTTCATACTTAACGTACAAAGCAAGGCAGGGTTGTATGTAGTTATTTACTAAGGTAGTCTCACTAGCAGTTAAAGTGTAACCGCTTGATGTAGTCTTTCCTTTTCTTAACATACCCCAAAAGTAATCTCCTAACCTTTGTTTTACGTGGGTTAGTTCAGCTATAAGGATTGTATCTGAATCTATTATAGAAGAATCCATATTAGAGTTAGTCATAGCCTTAGAAACCACTTCAGAAGCAGTTATTAGGTTGTTGTATTGTCTATAATCTACCGCAGCCATATTAGTTGTCTTTTAGTTTTTCTAAGTAAACGTCGTCTAAGTCAGGTCTTTCCTCTAAGCCAATTAAAGCTCTCAATTCGTTAACGTCTGCTATCTTAGTAATATCTATATCCGCAGCGAATCCTATTGGAGACTCGAACTGAACTTCTAAAGAAGAAGCGTCTAATCCAAGAGCCTTTCCTATAGCAACCCTCATAGGCTTGAATACTTGCTCTATAGTATCCTGAATAACTGTCCTCATAACTAGGTCGTAAGAAATTCTAATCTCACTACCTGTGTTATTCATTTTACCACTAGAAACAATACCTGATAATGCCGGTTGCCATCTGTGGGCTGTAACTATATTATTACGGGTAAGCTCTTGGTATTCCATAAACGAACCATCCTTGTCATCTTTAAGGATTTGTACGTTAGAACCACCGCCACCTGCTCCGTCTTTAACTAAGAATAATATCTTACCATTATTCCCTTCGCCTGTAAGTTTGTCTTGAGCTAAAGAAATTAATTCCTCAGCCTCTCCGTCACTCATAGCTCCATCTATTTCAATAATAGCAGAAGGCATAAATCCGTTTTCAAACTTAGAACGATTGTATTTTTGTATTAAGTAGTCTATCTCAATAGAGCCACTTTCTGCAGCAGCAATATAATCAGGAATACCGTACCGTTGAAATCCGCTTTCGTAATCCTTAGACATAAGAACAGAACGCCCATTTTTAAAGTTGGGGAACATAGGAACTTGACGAACCTCTTTATCTTCCGTGCCATAGTGTGCCCAATCAGGATTTATGTATACAGATTCTAAATTTTTCCCAACACGAACCATTGTTGAATCAATGTGATACATATTGCATCCACCTTCGTATTGAACAAACTCAATATAAGAATTACCAAATGTGTAAAAATCGTCTACAACTAACCTAAAAAGGTTTCTTAAAGACTGCCCTAAAGGATTTACCTCATCTATGTAGGGCTGTAATTGTGCGTTTGTGGTAGTTATTTTACTACCCGCTGTGTATGTAGCCTTCTGCGATAGAATAGCTCTATGCGTACTAGATTTTCGCTTTAATTCAGCTAAGTATTGAGGGAACAAATTGTCCTCTCCGAACTTGTAAAAGTCCTTATTATTGATTTCTCTTTCTACCTCAGTAAACACAGGCATAGGAGCTAAGTCGACTATATCAAACTTAACCCTGCCACTTGCTTGCTTTCGTATAGCGTCTGAAGCGTTAGCCACAAACCTACCCTTAGAATCTCTTTCTCTTGTACCCACAACTTATAGAATAAAATTATTAAACAAATATAATAAATTAATGGGCTACTCCCGTAGTTTCACCCATTAACCTTATATGTATATATTACTAGTCTTCTTCTGTCGTGAACGGTAACTCACCTTGAATAGCGGTAAACTTTACTGTAGCTCCCGCTCCATCTTCCATAGCCGCACCCGAAGAAGCTTCTATAGATTCTAGGAACAATCCGAACTTAGAGTGAAGGTATGTCGATGACATAGAGCCTAAAACGCTATCCCAACCAACTAAGAAGTTTGTAGTAACTAAAGCTCCATCAGCTCCTGTTTTAGACGCCATAATCACCTGACCCATCAAACACTTACCAACCAATGTTTTTAGGGCTGTAAATTTAAGTTTTGACATCTCAGGGATGTATCCTTCTATAGAGATTGTAGTTAACGCTAGCCCTTTTTCTTGAGATAATGAAACATCCATTTTTCCCGTTCCGTGAGCGAACTTATAAGTACCTATGTTAGCTGCCGAAGTTGGTAGGTCGAAAGAAGTTATCGCTCCGGCTGAGTAAGTACCTGAAGCGCTAGTTGCAGCTCCCCATCCTGAATTTAATTGCTCCCACAAATTAATTTCAACAATACCACCGACGTTATCTTTACCTCCCGCAAAGGGGATGATTAAATCTGTTAATGCCATTTTATTTTTCTTTTAAAAGTTATTATTAGAAAGTTGCAGGTAAGTGAGCTTGCTTACAAGTAAAAGTCAACGTGCAACCATTTTGATCAGCCAAACTAGCCCCTGTAGAAACCTCTAACCCTGAAAGAATCATAGGAAATTGAGTTGCTGACCCTGAAAGAGACGTTCTCTCTTCCCAACCAACTAGAACAGTAAGATTATCCCAAGTAGATACTTTAGCCACTAAAGGTTCATCTAAAAGAGCTTGTAAAGCTTCAAGCTTATCGTTTGTAATATCAGGAATATAGCCTTCTATCGTTATAGTACTCATAGACATACCGACAAGCTCGCTTGCTGAAGATATTGTCATACTAGCACTTTCTTTTTCAAATTCTATAGTAACGCCTGTCCCTATAGACCCCGCCGCTACGTTTGTAGCTGTAGTGTACGTTATGTTCTGACCGCCTGTAGCGTAAGAAGCTATAGACATAGACTTAACCCCACCTTTCGCGAAGTGGTCGTTATTGGCTACTGTAATTGCTGTTAATCCCATTTTGTTTTATTTAATAAGTTAAAAAAAAGAGGAGCAGGAACACCCACCCCTCTGTTTTTATATAAGTTTAGTAACCTTAGTTTCCGTAAACTACAGCCATCTTAGTGTCTAAAAGAACAGTACCACAAGTGTATCCGAATCTGAAACGGAACTCTTTTTGGTCTCTGTTATACCAAGACTCAACGTTAGCAGTATTGAAATCAGTACCTACAACGATTGCGTCGTTAGCTAAAAGCAAGATTCTTGCTCCTAAAGCACTCGTACCAACAGCCTTTGTTCCGGCAGCTAATTGAATTTCCTGAATATTAGCGAACTTAGTAGTTAAGATAACATCCCAATCTCTACGAACAACAATAGGAATGCCTAAGTAAGATAAGTTAGGGATGCCGTTTTGTAAATCTTCGTAAGCCGGAGCTACACCTTTAGCTGTTAGTTCAGCTACATAATCATCAGCAATTTTTCCTGAAACGTAGAATTTCTTTGGAAGTTCCTTTAACTCAGCAGTAGCTTTACCGTAAACGGCTGCTAGAGCTGCCATAGCTGAACCTACACCTGTAGCGTAAGTTGCAACTTCCTTTTGAGCGTCAGCAAGACCCTTAACCGAAGCAAAGATTCCGTCATAAACGTTGAAGGCACTACCGATAGAAGCTGTTAAATCAGCATCAGTATCCCCGAAGAAGATTTGACGATTAAAATCAGCCTTGATACCTTGCATTAAGATTTCAGAACCAATCTGCTTTAATACAGTTCCATCTACATTGTCTTTGTCCGTTCCCGAACGAAGTACTCTACCTTTAACTTTATTGTAGTAGTTGTTACCGTTCATCGCAATCTCAACTTCTACTCTGTTAGGAGAGATTTGAGGGTTTGAATAAACAGTAGCTGCGTCGCCCGAAAAAGCTGCACCCGCGTCAGCAGTAGTTAAATATTCACCTGCCGTAAAATGGTCAAGGTAGGTATTACCTTTAATGTCCGTCATCACGTCCATCCCCGCAAGAACATCTGCTCCCAAGAATAAAGGTGATACGAAAAATTGTTTAGCATCCGCTTCCACGAAAGCCGCACCGTTGTTTGCACTTAGCATTGTAGCCATAATCTTTTTTTATTTATATTTGTTAATTAATTAAACATACTCTTAGCCATACTATCCCATTCATTAGGAGTTGTACTTGGCTTAACACCAATAGTAGGCTCGTTAGCACTAAGCATTGTAGAAGGGGTAGCCTCTAGCTTAGCTATTCTCTGAGCCATTTGGTCGAACTGTGTTTTAGTTTCTTCCTTGGACTCATTTGATTTTTCTTTTTGAACGCTTAGTTTCTGAGATAAAGAATCTCTTTCTTCTGTTAGCGCTTCTAGTTGTGATTGTAGCCCCTCTAAATCCGGAGCGTTAGGCTCTACAGCTACAGGAGCTGCAACTACAGGCTCTACCGCAGGAGCAACGACTTCCTCAGTCTTACCTACGATTAGCCCTTTTAATTCAGTAACCTGAGCACTGAACCAAGTTTTTAAATCATCTGACATTTTGTTTTTTACTTTAAGGTTATCAACATTTAACGTATTCAGTATTTGTTCAGGAGTCTTATTCTCGAATCCACTCAAGTCGTATTTTGCAACAACTTTAACAGAACCTAAAACCTCATCTACAAACCCTAACTCTAACGCTTCGTGTGCAGAAAGCCAAGTCTCACGAGCCATCATTTGCTCTATTTCTTCTTCTGAGATATTTGTCTTCGCCTTGTATACACTTAGCATTGTAGTTTCAACTTTCTCTAAAGCATTAACTTGCTTACGCATCGTAGCCTTATTTCCGAATACAGAACTCATAGGAGAATGTATCATAAACAAGCTATTAGAAGTCATTTCGACTCTATCCGCAGCTAAAGCAATTATTGTAGCCATAGAAGCAGCCAAACCTTCTATCTTCACAGTTACCTTTCCTGAGTAATTCTTCAGAGCTGTGTAGATTGCTTGACCTTGAAAGACATCGCCTCCCGTACTATTAATGTGTACGACAACGTCTTTACCTTTTAACCCTTTCAAGTCCTCTAAGAAGCCCTTAGCGGTTATCCCGTGAGCGCCTATCTCGTCGTAAATGTGAATATCCGTAGATTTTCCTTTAGCTTCGATTGTAGGTATACTATACCAAGAGTTATTTTCGTACATACTTTCCATATTTTACAAATATAATAAATTAATCTTATATAGCGTTGACAGTTTTTGACACTTTGTTCTTCATATAATCATATACAATCCTCTGTGCCTGACGAAACGATATATCGTACTTGTCAGATATGTCTATAAAGATATGTTTAATCAACTCAGAGTTATTCTTCTTTAAAGCTGAATCAAAATCACACCTGATAAGGTAGTTTCTAACGCAGTTACTATCCAATAACCCTTCATCGTAAAGCGTTGATACTGCTGCGGAAGATCCTTTGCCACATATTTCCGTTATCCTACGAGTCAATTCTTCTCTCATTGTTGTTAAAATTTCGAGTTAGATTCTAGTAATGCTACTCTATTCTGCGTTCTTTTTAAAGATTCTACAGGGAGTACTACATTTGTATTTCTACCTATAACTTTCCCTAGGGTGTTGTAGTCTATTAAACCGCCTGCTCCTCCTAAATTAGGGGAAGAGAATGAATTACCACCACCGGCAACATTCATAGCACTTAAAGCACCACCGAACATAGCCGTACTTCTTCTGTTAATAACTGCTTCACCGCCTTCTAATTCAGAGATTCTACCACCGGAAGAGAACTTCTCTCCACCTTGAGCGTGAGACTTACCTGAAATCAATCCACCTTTAGCGAACTTCTGAGCCTTTATCGTTTCTACGTTAAGAGCATATCTACCTAAAGCTAAACCTGATAAGATTGCGTATTGAGAAATCCCCGCAGCACCAAAGGTAACAGAATTTGTTGGGTTAGCCGCAGCTTGAACCGCTATACCTCCAAGTTCTTGAAGTAAAGAGATTTTAGCCATTTTTATCTCGTGAGACTTTCTTAAGTTAAACGATGTTTTATCTAACTCTTCACTCTTCTTTTTAGCAACCCTTTCGTTTATTAATCCGTCAGCCAAGGCTTCGTCGTTTAACGTCCTCTTTTTGTCTAGCTTTCGTTCTTCGTTTTCTAATTCAGCTTCAGCAGCGTTTTTAGCGTACTCAAGAATAATATCGAATCCTTCCTTCGCTAAGTCAATTTTGTTTTGGTCTAGTTTCTTCGTCTCTGTATACGACGCTTTAGCTAACTGAACTTGTAGGTTCGCTAATTTAGCTCTAATCTTTTCTCTCTCAGCTTCAGAAGAACCCCATATTAATAGTAAAGACTCTTGGTAAGCTATCTCTCGGACAAGGTTCTTTATACGGAACTGCTTGTTTGTAAGTAACCTAGTTTCAGCTTGAGATAAAGCACCGGCAGTCTTCTCTTTTTGAAACTTCTTAGTTGCAGCGGCTTCGTCTAAATTGTATTGGTCGGTGTTAGTTTTCCGTATCTTAAGATTCGTCTTGGTTGCTTGATTTTCAAGTTTATCTATATTGTCTTGAATGGCAAGTTGCTTCGACTCGTCGTCTATCTCTGACGCTCTAAACTTAGCAAGTAAAGCTCTTTGTTGTTGTATCTTAGCGTGAAGAATCGATACGTCTGTATTAGCCCTACTCTCTCCGTCGGTCTCGTCAATATCGTTTAAAATCTTTATCTGCTTTGATAGGTTCAACCTAGATTTGAGTTCGTATTTCTCATACGCTATAACGAGGTCAGCTCTTCTGTTTGACTCATCTAAAGCTAATTGGTCGTCATCTGCCTTAATACGCTTCCTTTCTTCTAAAAAATCTTTAAAGCTATTTAAACGAATCTTCAAGTCAGAACTGTATCCCGCTAAATGCTCTTTAGATAAGACTACATCTATAGCTTCTAAATCTACAGCCGTAAGATTCATCACCCCTGAGTCACCCCTACCTTGGATTGCGTTAAGGCTCTCATTGGCTATCTCTAACACCTTATCAAATTCTTCAGCTTCTTTCGTTAAAGCTGCTATGTCGGCTATACTTGAAATGGTTTTAATGTAATTGTCCGCTTCTTCATTTGCGAACCCTAAAGTAAGCAACTCCTGTATAGCGTACAGAGCAACCATACCTTTCCTAGCTTTACCAATGTTAGAGTTTGAGAATACGTCTAAGTAAGATGTTGTGCTGTCTATAGTATCTCTCCAAAAATCTGAATCACCTATATTAACCTTAAAAGCTGTGTAAGATGCAGCCATCTTATCTATCGCTATAGCCGTTGAGTCAATGTTCTCTTCTAAAGCTTTCTGTTTATTTGCAGCAGTAAGGGTTTCATTACTATTCTCTGCTAATATTTCATTATAAGATGCCGCATTATCCCCCGCTAAAGAAAATATAGCCGTAAGTCCACGAACATTACCGAACATTAATTCAATGTCTCTAGGACTGTTCTTGTATACAGTGTTTAATCTCTTTAATGTTTCCGTGAATCCAACAGTCTTCATTTGTGCTGCACCGATAGGAATACCGTACTTAACAAATAAATCCCTAGATGCCGCAGCAGGCTTTTGCATTTGCGATATAGCCGCCCTAAGAGCCGTTACAGACTTAGCTGCATCTAAACCTGAACGAGTAGTTACAGCTATGGCAGCCCCTAGTTCTTCTATAGAAATACCTGAAGCAGCAGCAAAAGGAACTACAACCCCTAGAGATTTAGATAATTCCTCAACCGTAGTTACCCCGTATTTTTGAGTCGTAAATAGAATGTTTGAAATCCTAGCAGCTTCAGAAGCGTCAAGGCTGTAAGCGTTTAGTACCGTAGTCAATCCTGTTGTTGCTGACTTTAAAGTGGTTACACCCGCTATAGCTAATTCAGCAGCTTCGTTTAAAAACCCTATAGCTTCTCCACCCTTTATTCCGGCAGAAACAGCGTTAAACATAGATTTATTAACATCATCTAAACTTAAACCATACTCTTTAGATAGCTTTATAGCTCCCGAATAAAAGCTTTTACTAAATAAGCTAGTGTCTTTCGCACTCAAAAGAGTTGTAGTGTTCTTTACTCCTAACTCAAATTTAGCGAAATCCTTAACTGCGCCGATCAAGAAAGTACCTAATTTCCTAAGAGCAGCTAAAGCAAGACCCGCAGCCCCACCCATCTTAATCATAGATGCAGCAGACCTTTTTGTTGCTGAGGTTTTAGCCTTCGTCGCAGTCGCGTTTTTCTTTGTAGCGGTAGTGTTTCTATCTAAAGCATTAGTTGTCTTCGTTATATTACCCTTTAGTTCTTTTTGCCTAACGCTTAGCTTTGCGTACTTGTCGTCTAAAACAGCTCCTAACCCTTTTTGTCTTTTCGACTTTTGATTTAGAACGTCTAACTCTTTGTTTACGCCTCTTAATTCTCTTTGATAACTAGCTAGCTTTTTTAAGCCAACAATGTCTAGGTTTATTTTGTACGTGTCTACTGCCATCTTTCTATTATTCTATAATTGTTACTAAAAGTAATTCTACCTCTGTAGTTTCTCCTGAGAAATTAAAATCTTTAACCTTATTCACAAGATACAACTCCTCATTTATTCTGACTAGTTTACTGAAATCTAAGTTCAGTATATCGTACGTCGTTAAGTGAACCTGAGCCGTTATCATCTTATCTCTAAACTTAACCATATCAAACAATTTCTTGTGGTAGTTAGTAAATAAGCTAGTTCCTGAAACTTGTTCAGAGAAACTTAAATTAGGGCTACCTTCAATTAAATCGTAAGAGTAGTAGTTCGACGTAAAAGGAGTCTCTTGTGAGTTGAATCTAAATTCTCCTTCGTAAGTACCTTGATTTCCGTTAGGAAGCCACTGCTTACTTAACCCGTAATGAACTGCGTATCCTGCGGCAGCTAAAATGAAAGCTGACTCGTCAATCTCTCCTTGGTATAATAGTTTATATTCGTGAGAGTTATTCGCTTCAGGTTTCTCTTCGTTTATGTTTGCCTCTAGTGTAGCGTCGTCTTTTCCGTAGATTCTAGGCATTCTCATACCTATGAAGTTAGTTGGACTACCCACTGTATTTCTCAATAGATGCGAATCAGTATCCATCCTGCAAGCAGAAAATACTTTCAACTCCATCTTTTCAGCCTTCTTCTCTGAGTCAGTACCGGATCGGACGATTTTATCACCTAAAACTAATCCACCACCAATCTCTCCCGTAGAAGCATCAGAGGAATCTTCATTCATTTTAAAGTAAAAGTCAGAGGAAGCTACAGCTCCTTCCTTGATTTTAGTTATTAAAGCTTTATCGCTCCAATCAATGTAGTTACCATCACTTGCGTCGAAGTCGTAAAACTCTCCGTAAGGCTCTGTACTTAAAACTGACGTGTAAGGATTGTAAGTCCAAATTAAGTTAAACAACTTAGTTATCTCAGAAACAAAATCTAAGCAGCTAATATCCGGAAGTATCTCTCTAAAGCTAACTCTAGGAACTATATTAGAGTTATAAACAATAGCTTCCTTACCGTTCATAGGGTGTATACTTTCCGCTAACTTTAAATCTAAATCAATTTCGTTTACAGTAAACTTACTGTTTGTTAAAACCTTTCTAGTACTAG
>Ga0308003_1000829_pt1 | contig 13825 bp, 18 predicted proteins | sample Neamet36_FD_203159 | JGI IMG/M metagenome (GOLD analysis project Ga0308003, IMG submission 203159) | Marine microbial communities from water near the shore, Antarctic Ocean - #36 | ecosystem: Environmental > Aquatic > Marine > Unclassified | place: Southern Ocean | collected 2014-06-06
CCCATCGCCTGCGTTCATTGGCGATGTAAATTGAAACCTGCTAAACATTGTGATCCAATCACGAGTTAAAAAGCCTTATGTTCAATGTAAAAGAATGTAAGAGTTTAGTAGGGTTTTTTGAACGGTTCGATGGTCATTTATCATTTTCGCTCGATACATACCCAAATACATGTGATGTAGTATATTTATCTCTGGACCTATTCAGCAACAGACGAACCATTGAATCGAATGGCTACAAATCGACCCATTTCAGTATCCACGGCGATATAAATTTCGCCGCCGATATGTATAAACTATATCGGGACCAGAGCCATAACGATACAATGTTTGAAAAGGGAATCGAATTCGGCAAGAAACATATGAGTGAAATAAAGAAATTGTTACACTGTGATTGAACCTGTGCGTAATATAAAATAACGGTCGTTTATATTTCTCTGTATATATAAACGAACAAACGTATGTTTACAAGAACTATAAACGTATTGCGCCGTGCTATCCAACAACGTTTGTTTGGAAAAACCACCACAGAGAAGAATCTGCCAAAGATATCAATCACTGATATGGAGCGCGCAACCACCACAAGTCATCACCACGAGACTGCTGAAGCAGAAGAGCTTGACATACAACAAACCCAGGATGCGAATGAATCGCGGACAGATACGAATGAATCGCGGACAGATGCGAATGATTCTACATTGCCGAAAAATGCATGGGGAGGTCCCACCGTTGAGATGGAATAGATGATTCGACTGCGAACAACCGATTCAACAAATATACATCCGCTTATTGCGAACATATTCGCCGGCTGACTGTGCATAACGCTGCGATGCAGATTTTTCAGCAAGGTTTTTCGTTTTCATTGAAATTACAATTCTGCGCCCCGATACAACCACTACGGTGCATTGGGATGGAGTCGAATCATCGGTCGAATCATCGGTCGATTCCGAACAATCGTGCGTCTCGCGCAATACGCTGGCAATATATTCTTCATTATTACTATACACGGGGGCGATATTGTGGGTCGGTTCGCTGACAATCTCATCACAACATCGGTTGATTCTCGCGGTACGCGCAGAAGAATTGGTTGTTATCCACGCATGGGTAATTCCATGTGGGGCATTCAATGTATTGGATTTACGTTTTAAGGTTGCAATGGACATTTATAATTCCACGATATAAAAAATAAATGGAATTATAAATGGAATTAATATATCAGTTAAATACGTCCAATCGAGTCCTCCAACGTCTTATCGGCAAATTCGTCCTCATCAACCTCGCCATCATCAGATGATTCTCCATCGTCGGCAGTTTGCAAACTACAAACAACATCTGGGGCGGGTGGCTGGTCGCGACGCGCGGGAGTACGCGGTTCTCCAATCGCAACATACGGGGCCCTCCTAACTCCAGTGCGAGTATTGTTGTTGCGGTTGGTCGGTGCAACGACGCGGCTGATGGAACACTTCCAGTACCACGGCTCATCATAAACGAGGTTGAACGAACCCTTACCATCACCACTTGTCATTGCAGCCATGGCTCTAGTGGCATTGTCTGAGTCGGGCCAATTATTGAAATGAACAAATACCTTCTTGAATGATCTGCCCTGGTCATCCTCGCGCGAAACGAGATCAACCTTCTCAATACATCCAGGAGCATCGAATGCAGTCTCAAACGCCTCCTTGACAGCTGTCCACGTCACGGATGAAATTGTACGGGGAATACACAAACTGATACGGTTGGTGTTTGTAGTTGTCATGGTAGTAGTAATATATGGGGTGTGTCTAACCTATTTCAAGGGAATCGTTTGAATCAATTTTACACAAACGACCCCATGATTACAATTCGTACCATAAACGGTATAGAGCCGTCGTCGTATCATATATAAACATGGAACAAGGAAAATATATGCCACCCAAAAGTATCAATTCAGATAAATACAAATCGCGAGAATCGACTCGAACCGAACCGAATAGATTCGGGCGTCGAGGAACCGTATTACCCAAGATTGAACCTGTCCCTGATATGGAGTCGGAAACCTTATTCCCAGATTTAAACAGTGGGACGAATGTCACGGATCAAGAATCAATTGAACCCGAACGAATGATGATTGGGGGGTGGACTGACAACAAAATAGTTGCAGAGGAGAAGATTGTTGTTCTTGATGAAACGAAAGAGTTAGATATAGATGATTGGAACGGAGACACACAGTTGGAACTATTGACACCAAATCATCCAGTGAGGAGGCGGAGGAGAAATACCGCTCGCAATGGAATTTCTTCCATTCGTCCACATAATCTGGTCCAGTGCAGTGTATCGAATGTATCGAATGTATCGAATGTATCGAATGTATCGAATAACCAAAATCTCATTCTAGATTTACACGAACAGAGGAAACAGGATTTCGATGAACTCGATGCAATCACCGGGTTCCAGAGCGAATATAAATATCTCCACGAATTGGACAATACGTATAATGAAAGCGACGAAGATTCAGATGACTGTTGATTATCCATCGTTATGCGATAAACTGATGAATGAATATTATACATAACGTATAATATGGAAACTGTGCGCCCACCAATTGACGTAAAATGTCTAGTCGTTGATGATAACAATATAATCAAAACAACCACCACACATACAATTGATTTTGATACCAACAATCAGATACCAGCCAACAGTTTGGTCGGTACTATAGCGGAAATGCAACGACAACATAAATCAGACTATACATTTCTCGTACAATACGACCCCCACGCAACTGAACCACGGATAATTATGGATACAATCCCCGTGAACCCGGTCCAATTCGCAGAAAACAATAACGTCGATTCCGCGGGGATGCGGGCGTTCGATACTTCGATGATTCTAGTTGTCCTGCATAGAGGAAGCGGAGGCAGTAAAAATAAGAATCAGCGGATGCGCAATACGCGTCGGGCCGGCCATGCATCGAACCGCCGCACAAGGAAATTGTAGATAACATGAGGATGGCGAATACACCGCTGCGGTCGTTCGGGTCGTCCATCTAAATATCATCGAAATCAATTTCACAATCATCTCCACCAACAATATCATTCGGTACATTCGTACAATCGTCCAAAGTATCGAATTCCACCGCATCGCCGCCCAGCGGCACAACATCTCCCCCCGCATGACTGAAATCAATCCCATCATCCACCACTATATCGGTATGCATAGCATTCTTGACAGTCGCTTCCGTGGTAACGAGCGCAGTGAAATCGAGATTCTCCTTCTTGCGAATCGATTCGGAATCTGAATCGCGGTATACATGGAGGAGATCGCATACCGCCGTATCATTCTGTCTCGTCTCCCATTCTCTCACGGCAACGAGACACCATGTACCCGAGGTCATCATATTATCCCGCTTATTGCGACCTTTGAATTTCTGGCGAATAACACAACTGTACGGTTTCCCATCGATTCCAATAACAGCAACCCGACCATTCCCCACCACCTTTTCCACACATGCGTACATTTCTCCATCTTCCGCCAGCCGGAGTTTGTTTGCATATTGATGTTTGCCAATCCCCCCTTTGGATGCACGCTGTCTCTTTTTGTTTCGGCCTCCTGCGTTTGAGTTCATCTGTTTGTAGTAGTGTGTAGATTATAAAACGATTCGATACATCGAATCAATTTTACAAACTGGCGAATAGTATCGAATGATATCGAATGATATAGGGGGCAAGTGACTGTCAGACAACCGGACAACCGGACAACCGGACAACCGGACAACCGAAATATGTTATTATCTGCGTTTATAATATAGACACGATTCGATGCCAAAGACATGGAAAGATATGCTCGATAAATACGGGAAACAAGGTATGTCGTTGAAGGAAACCATGGTTGCAGCGAGCAATAGCGCCGAATGGAAAGCAATCAAGGCTGCACGCGGCGATACCGGTACAAAGAAGAATAAATCGAGCAAGAAATCGTGTGGGTGTACAGGGACATGTTCTTGCGCTTGTACCAAGAAATCCAAACGCCGTACAAAGAAGATGAGTGGTGGAAATGACGATGATCCGCCCGATGCGCATTCCGCCACATCGGTTGACGCGGGAGAACAAGACGTCGGTACGATAACAGGTGATAATTTAGAGCCCGAACAAGGTCCCGAACAAGTCCCCGAACAAGTTCCGGATGAAGTTAAAGGTGGAAAAAAGCGCCGTAAGCGCAATGGTTCTGTTATTGCAAAGGTATTGAATATGGTTCCAACCGGAACAGTATCTGTATCAGCATCTGGTAAATTTGGAACCAAACGTCGGTCGAGGAAACGTAGCAAGTCTCGTGCCCGAGGCAAATCCCGCCGCCGCGCACGCGCCCGAGGCAAATCCCGGTCCCGTGGCAGAGGAAAGTCGCGCAGCAGAAAATAGATATTGAAAAACAATCTAACTACATTACAATGAAACAATATTCGTTGTATTGTGTTCCACACTACGATTCAATGAATGGGGAATATGTAACTATAATGACAGTACGTCCTCGATTCGATGAAGCGCCAATGAATTCGTTGGTACGAACCATCTCGCGGTCCACATTGTCGCCATACAAAGCACCACACAATTGCTGCAATGAGCAATGTATGAATGCAATAATGAGTGATGAAACTAACCGGGATTTTTGGTGTTTTGACCGGTTTCCAGATTTCATTGTCCGTTTATTTGAATCGGGTTATACGGTTGATACTCAAATAACTAAATTGATACACCGAACTACAGAAGGTGGTGGGGGCGACCGTTTCATTGCGTTGATAACCCGACCATGATACTGTAAAATTGAAACGAAACGTTTGTTCGATTGTCATGTACAATCTAACAACCCATCATGGACAAATACTACAAGAAATCAAACCGCAGTATCGATGGTATAGAGTCATCAACCAATTCCACCACATCAACGGACCAGTCCGCGGAAAAATTCGGGTTCGATGCCCTGGTATTTTCGCGCACAAACATTGCGCCGGATATCCTGGTATTGTACGATGAATTGACTGCGCTTGAGCAACATGCGTTCCGGATCGCATATGAACATCTCGGGTCATCGTTTGATTATAAACAGTGTATTTCAAAATAACCTGAATGTAATGTATAATGATTGAAGTTTCTCCCACCAAAACACTACTCGATATAATGTCGAACTTTAACATCAACGACGATGCGACGAGAATAGTCCTTGTTGATGATATATCGAGATATATACAAACGATAATAGGAACCGAATCTCACGGAATAGAAGAAACGAGTGAACCGCTGAATAAAGGTGAATATATTTTTAATGATGGAAACACTGGAAACAAATTAGTTGTTGGGATTCAGGATTATGTTTCTGACAAACTGCGAAATCAATATACGAATGTTGTCAGTCTTATGCGCACATCGAATATAGAGCAATTGGAGATACTGCGTTCGCGATTCGTAACCGGATTTCTGGGTTCAAATCCGGTGTGGATAGCTGCCGATGTTTTTGTAGGTTTGCCACCATTCGAACCTCGCATGGAACGAGGAGACGATACAAATGCGATATCAAAGCCCCGTACATTCGACATTATTGTAGAACACCTTACCTCGGGTATAGTGGATAATGTCCGGAATATTGTTGGTGGTAAATTGAAAACCGATGATACAAACAACAACGCAATCAAAAGTGTGATGAATGATATTAATAAAACATTACCGAACGATAGTGCGTCGATTGGAGATATTTTAGATACTGTTTTGTACATATTGAGGACCGAGGATTTGATAAAATCATTTCATGCGGATATTGTCTCTCTTAAATCGGGTACAGATACCAGTACCGAATCATTCAATATAGGACTCGCGCGCGATGCGAAACACCTGTGGGACGATAAACGGACAATTGTATTTAAAAAATATGGAATTGCAGACAACGAATCTCGTGCAAAGAACGATAAACAGAATCATGTGAGAACAGCGGTAAAATCGGGGGTATTTACAGTTGAACATGTGCAAAAGCGTACTAAATTTACAGTTGAGAGAGACAGTGCATCGAATACATGTGAGATCAAAACCACTGCAAACAAATTCCCATATACAAATGAAATGGCTGGACATGTATTTAACAAAATGGTGGCATTCTCAAAATTCTACGCCATATCGTCATTCGAATCCCTGATTATATGTGCAGGACTGTTGATGAGTATCACCCAGAATTTAGATATTACGGTTGATTGTGGATTTGTTAATATTGGTATACTCGATGAATCGATCGACCTTGACAGCCTTATCACCGATTTCCGTAGTAAAAAAGGTATTATGAAACCCAACAGTCCTAATAATATACCGCTTGATCAAAACAATAATACTAAACCATCTAATCTAGATTGGTTGCTGGACGAAGATGGGCGAAACATGTACAATAGTAACCAGAAATCCAGAAGCATGTTCTTGATATCGAGAATACTAAAGTTATGTGAAGTAGTGGTTGAAGAAAATGATACCAAAACAGGAGAATCCCAGATGTTCACTAGAGATTTCATCAAAAACCAAATGGTGCAATCGTACAACGATATGCCGGAAAATGAGCGGGACGAGCTAACCAACACCGTCGTTTGGTTCACGACCGAATGTACGAATGAATCGACATGGGATTTATCCAAACTGACTAGTTTCTTCAAAGTACCACAGAATATTTACGAATTGTACAACGGACGTACGGATTACGGGGTAGGTGTATTCCAGTGTTTACGCAATATGGATTTCATTCAAGTAGAAGATACCATTATAGTAGAAGATGCAAATGTAATAAAAGATGCAATACCCAACAATTCATTTGATTTGGCTGTTCCTGATACGGTGCATACAATAACATTTAAATCTCGCGATGGAATGCGGTACATTCCTGTCATTGTACGCGAACGAAATAATAGTTTCATGAAACGGTTTATGGATGAAACGGGTAGTGCGATGAATCGCAAATACAACCCAAAAGGATCAGTGTTCAATGAAGAGTTTGGCAGTATTATTGTCAATGCTATAAAACCATTTGAAATTGCAGGAACCACTGCAAAATTCTCGGCCGAATTATTTGCTAGATTAATGAGTATATTTCTGCCACCCATTGCAATCGCGTCAAACATTCCAGCAATGCCATTGTATTACTGGTACACTGTATCGGCTTACAACGATATCAGTCAATACAGCATCATGGGAATAGGCCAAATCTTCGGGCTGCCAATGCTCAATATAATGAAAACCCTGGGAATATGTGCGGAGATTGCGGCGTTCGTTCCCGAATCGCTGTTGAAACCGTACCTAATCAAGTACATTGAATATCCCGTATGTGAACTATGGTCATCAGCTGTCCAGAAAATCGGGAAGGATACGCTTACAATCACAAATGATATTAAAGGCGTAGAGTACCCGACCAGGTTCTTATATATGAAACAGTTTGACAGGGTGAAACAGTATGGAACCAATCGAATTATGGATAAAAGTGATAAAGAGTTTGTCGCTAAGCTTATAGTCAATGAATACATGTGTAATACAGAATGGGACACGATATCATCCAAATGGGACAATGTATATAAAACCGTATACGGCGGATTGACCGGTCAGGTCGGTACCATCATTGGAGATGAGACCAATGTCGACAGTTATACGAATGATTTCAATGCAATGTTCACCAACCAATTATCTAAGTACCCAATTGATACGGAATTCCCTAGAAAACTTCCGGTACTCGACCTATTCGGCCAAGCCAATAAAAAGAGTATATTCGCCGATTATTTAGAGTTTATTCGCATGTGTGGTCAAAACAGTAATGTTCGAGTACGAATTTCAAATGAATCTAGTGATATAACGGAGTACATACAAGCAATCGGAATGGACACACTAAAGAATGAACCCATTATTAGAGGGTTGATTAAACAAATAAACGACCAACTCGGTGGAACAAGACCAACCACAAGTAACAATCTCAACCAAGTCATCGAATCATCGTGGTACCAATTCACAGAATTCGTACAGAGTACGGCATCCAAAAAAACTCAATATATCAATCTGTTGACGATATTCGAGGATACATTACCCGTAGTCAAGGAATTGGGCGAGAAGCTTCTCGGGAAAATTCTGGAATAAATATGTGACTGCAATGTAGCGCGCGAACAAACCAATGACCGAACTGATGACCAAACCAACGAATGAACGAACAACCGCGCGATACTTGACTGCTGATGCGACGAAATTCGCCGGGGGATGTCGATGGTGTGATGGTGCGATATCTCCACCACGACGGACATTTTGCAGTGCCAAATGTGTCCACGAACACAAGCTGCGATCAAGTGGTTCGTATTTGCGCACATGTGTATATCGCCGGGACAGGGCTGTTTGCGTGATTTGCAATTTCGATACGAAAACCCTGGCCAAGGCATTGCGTGTGCTCACGGTACCACATAAACGTACTCGCGTGGTGCCTGCAGAAAATGCTGTACAGTATACGGAGATGTGCGCCGAATACGGAATTTCCATGAAACGAAAGACTTGGGGAACTGCTCGGGGCGGGGGATTGTGGGATGCGGATCATATAGTGCGTGTTGTGGATGGAGGTGGGTGTGCCGGATTGGACAATGTGCGTACATTGTGTTGTTCGTGCCACAAGGCGGTTACATGGGCGGCGCGACCACTTGCAAAAAAGACTGTATAGCGAGTAGTTGATGCATTCGATGCATTTATTTTTACAGTACCAGACTACCGTGTTACTGTAAAAATCATTTCCGGACATGGCGATATAAATGTACCAGATAAAGTAGAACGAATGCCTGGGTTGTACACAGGACATTTCCTACAATGATTTGTTTCGACGATATAGAAATCCCATAGTAAATCATGCACATCCCTGCAATAATTAACGCCCATAACATGTATATCGAAACATCCGCAGTAGAGCGAGTCTTCCAGCTTTTATATATTTGCGGAAGTTGGAACGAGGAAATGAGTGCTGCGCCTATATACCCAGCAATTTGGGGTGGATCTAATCCCACAAGGAACGGGGGAACGGATGTCGTCATTTATATGTATGGACCGGTAATATGCAGTGTTATTTTTAATCTGGTGCAAATCATCGTTCTGCAATACGTTTCATACGTAGTTTCAACCGCGCGATTATTTCGGCCGCATCATCATTCGTATCACTGCCTCCCTTTTGTTCTTTGGTTCGACAATCCATTACCGTTCCAATTATGGGAACAGAACACCCAAACGATCCTTTGGTACTTTTATTGAATAAATCTAGGTACGAAACAATGAATTTCGTATTTGTCGCTCCCATAAGTCGGTCAAACACAGTCTTCTTCAAATTCTTCGTGAACCCATCCATACATTTGGAAATAACGATATCTTTCTCGATGATTAGCGCGGCAACTTTACTGGCAAATCGTTTCTTCGCATCATCAGTTGAACCCGGACCACCTAGTTTTGTTATATGTTCTCCAATCGCGAGCAATTTCGTTTCATATCCAGGAATATCATTCATCGAGTCCATAAACGAAACAATATCTTCATTGTATTTAGAAATAATTTCATTGAACGTAACGAAATCGGCAACCGGTGTTTTATTAGTGGTTGGTGTATCGGTTGGTGTGGCGGAAGTACCTAGACTAACAACCTTGTCAAAATCATCTTGTATTTCACGTATACTGTCTTTGCCTTGTATTATGGTAGATGCCATCTTTGCCGCCGCAGCAGTTGATTCTGCAGTGCCATGTGCAATTGCAACCCCAAAACCAAGTATTGGAATGGAATGAGTTATGTATTTGGCTATTTTCGTTTGCGCTTCCGCTGTATTCGCTGCCTCGGTTGATATCATGTTTGCTTCATTTGCCATTCCTTCTGCATAATCACAAACTCCACTGATGAGTGTATCTATTTCCATATATACAGAATCAGGGTCCCAATCTGCCGTTTCCAACGATTTATTGATTTCTGTAATCCGTTCAACAATCTTCACTACATTACCTCTCAATGTCCCCATGGGCGACATGTTCATTGCCATATTTTTCTCCAAACTCATTATATCAACAGTTACAATATGTCGATATAATAGAACCGCTGAATCGGCGCATACGTTCATTCGAATCATTTATCCGCCACACGATCCATGAACATTTTGAATGTGAGTGATTTATCTGTCGATACAATGGCAACTTTTTTGCATCGTTCCGTTAACAATGTATCGTGATCAATTATATTTCCCCCCTTTTTGTACTTGTTGATTCGGGTCTTTGCCAAATCCATCGCCGCTTTGTATCTGGTGGCCGGGGTATCGAGATTCTTCTGGATAGTTTTGGTATTTTTGAATTTAGCAAATACAGATGTTTTCGGTTTCACAACCACATATTCCTCTGCGGATTTGCCGTTCGAATCATCGCTATCACTTCCACTTCCTTCTGGTTTCGTTTTATCTGCGATTGCTTGGGCCGCTGCCAGGTTATGCTGTGCCAAATCCTCGGAATATTTAATCTTTTCATCGTGCATTGAATCGTAAATATTAAAGTACAATCCCGCACAATCATGTATCGAAACGAATTTCCTGGCAACTGTATCGAGAACCCGATTGACTGCCGATGTTTCGCCGTACCATATGAATGTACCAGTTTCCTTGGAATATTCCATACGAACAAGACCACTTGGAGTTTCATCCTCTACATATTTGCAGGCAATCCGCTGATGTTCTTCATCAGTCATTTCGCGAACTTCTGTATCAAAGTAGTCCTGGAAATATCTCAAATCATACGGCACGATATACTCCAAATCATCATCTTTCGGATCATCGTACGTTAAAAGCACTCCGCCGACAACACCGAGTCCGGTCCCGACCACGAATACCCCTACAACCACGACAAACGAGTACAGTGTTTTTGTTAGAGATTGAAATATAGACGCCTGGTCTGTGCATTGAGTTAGTTGATCCATTTGATGTTGGGTAATTTCCTTATATATAGACAAGATGTTTATATCATTTGGTGAAACGCAACAATTAGAAATACGTCTGGGCGTGAACTATAGTAAGGCCTGTAGAATCTGTGCGACAAACCACAAATGCTAACACATGTTTGAAATTAATAATATCATCCATTGAAGTTATATCGGCATTACTTGGTGGTACCATGTCTAACCATGTGGTAACAATCGTTTCCATCGATTCAATCGGTTGCATTCCATCGTTATAATAATTTATTTATTCGAGCGACAACTTTCGGGCCCGGCGGCGCATCAGGTCACCGACTTCAGTACTCAAATCCGGTACATGGATTTTCTGGTACGAACCATTCTTATTATTGGGGTGAAGGCAAACGAGGTACATATCCTTGACCATCTTATCGTACTTGGATTCAATCAGGTACTTGTACGTATTCAGCTGGAGCGAATAATGCCAGTAATTCGTATCGGGTAAATGGTCGATTTCCGGTGTGGTTGCGAATTTCATCCACGGACTCGTCTTGACAATCTCCTTGGACCGTTTCCAATCGTAAATGGACAGCGTCCCATCGGGATTCTCGAAAATCATATCAATCGACCCGGAAATGCGGAGCTGTTCGTTGAAGACGCACCACTCGGTGCGGTACGGTGTCATATGCACGTGTGCAGCGGCAAACTGTTTAAAGTACTCGTACTCGATAGTCTGGTTATCGTAAGGGGCGCCGTTGTAGTGGTACTCAATGTCGAGATGCAATTTCGTTCCGGCGGTCGATGCCTCGAGCCCATTGGCATTCCACTGCGCCTTAATCTCCTCGACAGACATGCCGAAATATTTGCTGGCGGGCCAGCGCTGACTACTCATCATTCGGCTGATGATGAGGTCAGCGTCGAATTGCTCGAAATGTTCGTGGTTCAATGTGGTTACACTGGTATATACAACCGACGGATCACCGTCAATTGTATATACGTGCGGTCCCTCGTCAAATTCAATCCGGGAATCGCGGGGATGCGCGTTTAATCGCGCGAGGTATTCGAGCGGATTGGGTGTAGGTTCCAGATAGTGAACATCTCGTTCTGGGTCGTACAGCATATACTGTGATAAATCGTTCGTTCTGTTGTTCGTCATATTATACGTCATATTGTACGTTACATATTATATCAATTTTATGTTACAGTCTTGTGTTTGCGACTTTTCCTGTTGCGATGTTTCGTTCGATTGGCGCGGCGGAATCGTCGTCTGGTAGCTTTCTGGTTCGCGGTACCGGCGACCCGTTTCGTCGATTTACTGCCACCAGTATGGGCGGCGGCGATTTTCGTCTCCAATGATTCGGTACTGACCTCGCCACCAAAGTACCGCATAAGTGCTCCTCCAATTGTAAACGGTTCATTGGCGATGGGGGCGGTTGAAACGTTCGATTCGGGGGTGGTCGATTCGGTCGATATTTCCATCTCTAAAGCCATTGTTATATTCGTGGGATAGAAAAATAAACGGATATTTACAAAAAATATAAAAACATATCATCTGGTTCAATATAGAGATTATGTGTCTGTACAGTATAACACCGAATGAACCAACAAACTGTTATCGAATCCTCATCGCCCAAGCGAACGAACGAATCCTCGTCGCCCAAACGAGCAAACGAAGGATTGGTGCGAATATTCGACGAATTGGGGGGACTCATGTTGCGCAAAGGCGAGCCATTCAAATCGCGGGCCTACACGCGGGCCAGTGAAGCGATAATCGTTTTCGACCAGGATATTGTTTCAGCCGACCAATTGAAAGGGGTTTCGGGTATAGGAGCCGCGGTATTGAAAAAAGCCGCTGAATATATTGCCAGTGATACGGGAACCATCCAATTACTCGAAACGGAGCGCAGCGACCCCTCGAACCTGTTGGCGGCCATTCACGGAATAGGACCTAAACGGGCCGCTGAATTGGTTGCTTTGGGGTATAAGTCGGTTGATGAATTGCAGCGGGGTGTGGATGCGATGGTGCCGGCAACTGCGACAACACCCGCGAGCCCGGCCATCCTCAACAATGTCCAAATGATGGGAATGAAATATCGAGATGATATTTCTCAGCGGATTCCAAGGATGGAAATCGTGGCATTCAATAGTTATATGGCGGGGATTGTGGATACGGTAGCCGATACATCGTATGAGATTGTTGGGAGTTATCGCCGCGGGGCAGCGGATTCGGGCGATATCGATATTATATTCACCGGCACGGCCGGCGCCGCGGGAATGAAATCCGTTATGGATACGTTGGCTGCCAATGGCACGATTGTCGAATTCTTATCACGAGGGAAAACTAAAAGTATGTGCATTGCAAAGTTGGATGCGACGGCGACAATTCATCGACGAGTGGATTTCTTGTACGCATCCCCGAAAGAATTCCCTTTTGCAATTCTATATTTCACTGGATCGAAAGCCTTCAATGTAGTTATGCGACACGAAGCTCTTAAACAAGGATATTCGCTGAACGAACACGGATTGTATACCATGATTGATAAGAAAAAGGGGGCGATGGTGGAAACGGAATTTTCCAGCGAAACATCGATTTTCGAGTTTCTGGGAATGGCAATGAAATCCCCCGAGGAGCGCACGAATGGGCGAGCCGTTGTATTGACCGGGACCGCGGTCCCGGTTGTTGAAACGAATGAAACGAACGACGTTACAATCGACAACCCAATCGATTCCATCCCTCTGCTGCCCGTCCCCCACAATACGCCCACTACTCCGGAACCAGTCCGCGCGAAATTGGTGGTACGACCGCCGAAACAACCCATCGCCATCGCTCCGCCGAAACAACCCACAGCAGCCCCACGGGCAATTCCCGTGAAACGTCTGATTGCCGATTTCAAAGCCCG
>Ga0308003_1000833_pt1 | contig 13799 bp, 11 predicted proteins | sample Neamet36_FD_203159 | JGI IMG/M metagenome (GOLD analysis project Ga0308003, IMG submission 203159) | Marine microbial communities from water near the shore, Antarctic Ocean - #36 | ecosystem: Environmental > Aquatic > Marine > Unclassified | place: Southern Ocean | collected 2014-06-06
AGATTCGCGCTATCGGTGAAGTGTCGCTGTCAGAAAATGGACTCGTGGTCTGCAAGCACTGTTTACATACGCTACGTTATAGGGACTACGATGAATTCTGAAACGGGCATAGAGGCTAAAGTCAAAAAGGGCTGAACGAATTCAGTCGGAAGGGCTTCTATCGTTTCTATCATCAATATACTCTTGGTCTTGAAGTCGCATTGACGGAAAAGACGGAGAAGAAGGCTGCGCTCAATTTCTCCCTAGATGCCGAATCCTCGTTAGATTGAGCGCATAGGAAGTGCGCGTTCGCACGTCCTCATTTCGGATCGGCTGAAGAGCTCAGCGATTCTTTTTTTCAAGGAGGCCGGTGTCGACGCCTTGGATTCCTACCATGGCCAAGGCGATGAGAAACGAAGTCTGCGGCCCTTCATGGGAGTTTGTCGGCACGAACCACTCATCGGGAGAGTGTGCCCCGCCGCCATTGCCACCTCCGGCGATGGTTATCGCTGGAATTCCCAGCGACATGGGGACATTCGAATCGGTGCTGGAGATACCCAGCTGTTGTAATTTAATACCAACTTTGTCGAAGGCCAGAGCAGCAGCCTGCACTAGTGAATCCTCGGTAGCGGTTCGTCCTACCGGGCGGTCTCCGATCAATACAAAGTCCACACTAATTTCTCCGTTATCCCAGCGTGCATTCTCTTCGGCCACGGCCTCGATGGCTGCCGCCTTGGCACGTTCTTCTAGAAGTGCCAGCTGCTCACGATCGTTGGATCGCATATCAAGAGCGAATACTGCATCGGCCGCGATTGAATTAACTGACGTGCCGCCGGCTACCGTGCCAACGGTGAATGTAGTCTTGGGGAAGCTAGGAGTTTCAAAGTCAGCTATCTTGTTGATAGTCCTGCCCATCGCATGTGTCGCACTCGCTAGGCCAAAGGCGCCGAAGGAGTGTCCGCCGGGTCCGCTAAACTGGAATTCGAAGCGTCTGCTGCCCGTGCCACCCGTGGTAATGCGCCTAAGTCGAACGCCATCTATAGAGACGAAACCATCGATCTGGGGATGGTCTCGAAAGATTGCCTTGATACCGCGTAAATCACCTCTGCCTTCCTCTCCAACGTTTGCGGCAAACATGATATCGCCATGAGTCTGTATCCCCGAATCGTTTAGTGTCTCGATAATGGAAAGCATTGCAGCTAGACCACGAGTGTCGTCACCTATCCCGGGCGCATAGTAGCGTCCTCCGCGCAGTTCGATGCTGGTATCCACGCCTTCCGGGAACACTGTGTCTAGGTGAGCGGCAACGAGTAGAGTAGGGCCGTCACCGTTTCCACGACGTATTCCGATAGCGTTTCCCTCACTATCGATATAGGCATCTTCGAGACCGCGATTTTGCATCAATGTTAGGTAGTAGGCGGCTCGTACCTCTTCTTTAAACGGGGGAGCGGGAATCTCGGTTAGTCGAAACTGTTCCCGAATCATCTCTGCTTCTCTGTCCTGTATTCTGATCAGGCCTGCTGTGACGCGTGGGTCGGAGGAAATTGCATCAAACGAGCTTCGAACCGCATTGTCGATGGGGACTACAGATTGCTGCGCCAACACGGATGGGTGGAGTGAGCTAAGCAGTACTGCGAAACTAAGAGCAAAGAAGACTGTATTGATTTTCAAGGATAACTCCAGCTTACTAAAATATTCGCAAAAGAAGGCCTCGGCCTCCAGTACTTAAGGCGCGACGCTCACGCATGCGCGGGTGAAGCGTTTGTCAGAGATCTAGTCTGCACGTCCGCCATAGGGGTCTATGCCCTTATTTCTTCGGCGCTTTCTTGTTCGTTGACGGCGAGCTTGCCCTTGTCGATGCTTTCATGGAATTTCTGCAGATCCATGTCGCTGAGGGTGATAGTAATGTCAAATGGAATAGTGTTGGGCCTCTGTCTACAAATCTGTTTTTATATTGTTCTTCTTTAGTGCATTGCTAGCTGAGACTAGCAAGGAAGGCTAAGTGTGCCTTGCCATGAAGAATTGTTCAATACAGGATGACTAGCAGTTATTGGCTGCGTCGCACTTTCAGCATCGCATCGAACAGAGCTTCTCTCTCTGCGTCGGCAAGAAATCGACTCTGTAGTGTGCTCATGAAACGTTCTCGCCTCTCTTCTCCTATTGCTGATCGACTTTGCAACAACATGGCGAAGAGCATCACAATATCACCACCCAATCTATCCAGCTCTGGACGAATGTCCGATTGAAGATCTATTGGCCGAGTGGGTATCTCGCGAGTCAGCAGCTCAGCCGAGTAGCGATACTGAATTGCCTTCGCTGCGCTGATCTGGGCAATAAAAAAACGCTCCATAGAATCAGGGTCCAACCCATGTGTCGCCGCGAGTTCTTTAGCATTAGACAGGACTCTCTTCTCACGCCCGACGTCCTCGACTGGAATTTTATTCTGCGCCTTATATACTGCGACATCTTCCATATAGGCTAATCTTTCAGCTATAGCTTGGAACAGAGAGGATTCTGATTCTGCGCCATGAATTGTGCTCGAGAAGATGAGCGTGCTAAGAATCACTGATAGGCAAGTTGACTGTTTTAACGGCACTCTGGCAATAATGGCCAAACTAAACGTCCTTTTGCAGCATTGGTGCGATGGCGCGATCAACAATAGAAGCAAGGGTAGAAACTGTTAGCGCATAGTTGGAGTAAACAATTATCAGATTGAAATTATCTTGAACTTGTTCGAAAGCTGGGAGCCTAGAAGCGGCGACGAGTACGATTGGTACAAAGTAAAAAATGCCGTTCCAGCGGCCCAGAAAGCTCATTCGTAGTTGCTTCTGCTTGAACAGAAAGTAGGAGTCCAGCACATATTGTAAGAACGCAACGACTATCAACAAAGGTAGCAGGATGCTAGAGAGACCAATGATGGAGAGCGCGAATAAAGCGATGGTAACGAAAATAAAGTCCGTGCCATGGTCGAATAACATGCCTCTGGCAGAAGCTGTCTTTAGGGCGCGGGCTACTTTGCCATCGAAATAGTCGCTAGCTATGGCGATGACAATTAGTGCCAGTAAGAGCCAACTCGTAAATAGCGATTCATTTGCTATCGCCATAGCTACTGGAATAACCAGTAGCAGGCGAATAGCGGTGAGAAAATTGGCCATTACTTACCGAACAAGTCCCGTTGGGCTTTGCGCCAGAATACGAGCCCAATAGCAGCATTGAATAGTATGAAGAAGTTGTGCTGAACGAAACCGAATGCTGCCATCTGCCCTTCGTTTTCAGGGAACAAGATCACCCAGAAGGTTATCGCAGCGGCGCGCATAGGTGTGGGAACAGCGGCTGCAAAGAAAATGACAGGCAAGAAAGGCAGCAATGTCATTAGAGACGCTTCAACGCCGAACAAGTTGAGCGCTATCGTGTAGACAACAATGGCTGCCAACAGGGCTGGTGAGCGAAGTAAGAAGAAGGCTCCATAGTGCCAAGGCTTGGCTTGACGAAAGGCGTGGAATACTATTTTTTCTCGGAAGTTATTCTTCGGAAGAATCGCCCCTCGAAAATAGGCTATCCAAAGGACTAAGAATACAGTGGCAACAGCTGCGATATAGGGGACCAAGCCGAATACGTCGGGTAGAGAATCACCGCCGACGGCGAAGCCGATAGTAGCCCATACCAGTAGGTAGTAAATTTCGCAGAACATCACGAACAACATTACCGAGCCAACTTCCCAGCCCGGAATCTTATCGCGCTTGTTAAGATAGTAGGCCATTGCACCCTTGCCGATCTGCTCATTGAATATAGAGATGATGTAAGAGCTGGCGCGGATTGGCATGATGTCTTTGTATTTGATATCAGCCACAAACCAATTTAGTGCTTTGGTGACTACCAGTGTATCTATTGCGAAGTAGAAGAGCGAGTAGCACACCATTAGTGCAAGCCACGGTATCCAGTCTACTGTGGCGAATACTTGTGTCATATATTCGACGAGGCTCAGTCCTTCGCGAGCAGCTGCGCCGTTGAGTCTGTAGTAAAGATAGGCAAAGCAGAATGCGGTAATAATGAGAAAAAGGACACGGCCGATCGGGCTGGGCTTTTTCTTGCCAGGCGCTACTTCCGCTTTGGTTTCTGTAGTTGCTTCTGGGTTATTTTCGATTTCTTCGCTCATTTGCTTTTCTTATGCTCCAAGATTTTTTCCAGAGTGTTCTGTAAAGGCGTGAGAGTTATGTTCAGCTCGCCATCTGCGTTCTTATCTACTACTTCGTCCATCGTAATCACATCGATCACTGTTGGCGTGATGCCTCCGCCCTTGATGCGAGAGCTTATTGCGGCAACTAATTTGGCGATGGCAACTGGGACGGAGCCGATCTCAACTCTGTTATTCATCATCGCCGCGGTCTTCTGAATGAGGTCGCGATAGCTGATGGATTCTGGTCCCACCAATTCGTATAACTTCATTTCTGTGGAGTCGTCATTGCAACAATTTAAGATGGCCTGATTGAGGTCATCGATGTCTAGCGGGCGCATAGAATATTTTCCACCACCTAGAATTTTTGTCTTGGCCTGTGTGGCTGCGCTAATCATAGAGCTGGCTCCTGCAGTATTAGGCCCAAGCAAGATGGGTGTTCGAATGACGCTCGCGGCAAGGCCTGAATTTTTAACGAATTCCTCAGCCAATCCCTTCGAGCGGAAGTAGGCATTGCTAGAATCTTTGCTGGCGCCAACTACGCTGATAAAGACCATGTGTTTGGCGCCCAGTGTTTGAGCTGCTTTTACCACCGCTTGAGTAGCGTCGACATTCGCACTGGCATAGCTGGTATTTTTATCCTCTATGAGAATTCCGGCGAGGTGTACTATGCAGTCGGCTCCCTCTAAGGCTGCTGCCAATTGTGTAGGATCCTGATAAGAGATGATGCGTGGATCTATTTGGGGGGAGCTCGGCAACGATTTCATTGCGCGGTCAGAACGAACTCCGGCGATAACATCGATATCTGTAGCGGAGACAATATGGTTCAATAGGTTCAGGCCAACACTGCTGTTGGCTCCAGTAATTGCTATTTTCATTCTGATTTTATGTTTTCCTAATTAGGGTGCGGTCCAGCAGATACGATCCACTGGCGGATTTGGATTGATGTTAATGATTGTTTGCGCTGTATTAATAATCGAGAACTCGCTAGATAGGCTGTGCCAGATTTTCTAGCTTTTTGGTTCGCTGCTTCTTTGCAGCGGAATTAAGCTCGATTTCGTGCAACTCATGTGCGCTGCTGGCGCTGAGGTAGCGCTCTTTTGGGGCGCTAGCATACAGTGTATTTCGCATGCGAGGCAGCCGCTCCATGTTACGAATTGTGTCTTCGATTGCCTGCGGAGTCCATTCCTGACCATAGCTGGCGCCGGCGGCTCTGGTGATGCTTTCATTCATCAGCGTGCCGCCCAAATCGTTGACTCCCGCGTTCAGACAGGCAGCAACGCCGTCCAGGCCCATCTTGACCCAAGAAGCCTGAATGTTATCGATCTGCCCGTGGAAAACCAGCCTAGCTACAGCATGCATTAGTACTGCCTCGCGGAAGCTGGGGCCGCGACGGGAAAGGCCTTTAAGATACATGGGTGCTTCCATGTGAACATAGGGCAGGGGGACGAATTCGGTAAACCCTCCGGTTCGTTTCTGAAGAGCGCGAATTCGAAGTAAATGATTAGCCCAGTGCTTGGGTCGATCAATGTGGCCATACATGATGGTTGCCGTTGTCCTGAATCCGACCTTGTGGGCGGTCTCCATTACTTCTAGCCATTCCTCGGAATTTAGTTTGTCTGCACATAGAAATTGCCGTACTTCGTCGTCCAGAACTTCTGCAGCAGTGCCGGGCAGGGTGTTCAGACCTGCCGCCATAAGTTTCTTGAGAAATTCTTCGAGCGAAATGCCAAGAGTACTTGCCCCTTGCCAAACTTCGAGTGGCGAGAAGGCATGGATGTGCATATCTTTTGCGGCATGCCTGACAGTTTCAACGATATCGAGATAGGTCTGACCAGTGTAGTCGGGATGAATGCCTCCCTGCATGCAGACTTCGGTGGCGCCTCTATCCCAGGCTTCGCGAACGCGCCTCGAGATTTCCTCTGCGCTGATGTCGTAGGGGCGGCCGCGCAGGTCCTCGCTCATCTTGCCTTTCGAGAAGGCGCAGAACTGACACTTGAAGTAGCAGACATTGGTGTAGTTAATGTTTCGATTCACAACGAAGCTTACTGTGTCGCCATTACACTCATGTCTTAGTCGATTAGCTTGTTGTGTTATATAGCTGAAGTCTGCACCGCGGCTCTCGAAGAGGCGACTCACGTCTTCAATTGAAAGTTCCTGCTGTGCTTCGCAGGCAGCGATAATTCTTTGAATATCGCTCGATACTTGCTCAGGGGTAACGATGCGTTCCAGTAACTGCTTATCAAGAAGCGGAATTGGCTCGGTGTCCCCAGGTGTCCAGTTGTCTCTCTTAGCAAATCCGCAGCTATCACTTTGCTTGAGTATTGGGAATTTCAGCTGATCATCCAGCCACTGGTCTGGATTGCACGCAAACTCGGGATAGATCGTGAGTCGTTGATCTAGAAATTTTCCGGCGGCTGCAGTCTCTCTTGCTAGGTTCTCGAGGTGAGGCCATGGTGCCTCTGGATTTACATGATCGGGTGTAAGAGGAGAGACCCCACCCCAATCGTTAATGCCGGCGTTAACTAATTGTGGAAGCACACCGGGGCTGAGATTTGGGGGCGCCTGAATGTTCATCTGTGCACCGAAGATAAGTCTCGCCACCGCCAGAGTCCAAACGAGTTCATTGAGGTCGGGTTCTGGTGCTTGCGCCATCTTGGTGTTTTCTTTCGCGCGAAAGTTTTGCACGATGACTTCTTGCAGGTGGCCGTATTTCTCGTGTGCGCTACGTAGTGCAAGCAAGGACTCTATTCTTTCTAGTCGGGTTTCACCTATGCCGATCAGGATGCCAGACGTAAAAGGTACGCTAGAGCGACCTGCGAGTTCGATTGTCTCCAGCCGCGTCACAGGGTCTTTGTCGGGAGAGCCGTAGTGTGGCATACCCTTTTCGCAGAGTCTTGATGAAGCTGACTCCAACATGATTCCCATAGAAGCGCTGACTTGACGCAGTTTGTCTATCTCCGCTCTCGTCATATTGCCGGCGTTGATGTGGGGTATCAGGCCTGTTTCTCTCAATACAGCACCGGCTACTTCAGTCACATAGTCGATGGTGGATTCGAAGCCTAATTCGGTAAGCGCTTCGCGAGCGGCCTTGTAACGCAGTTCAGGTTTTTCACCCAAAGTGAATAATGCTTCCTGACAACCCTCGATGGCGCCCCGATGACAGAGCTCGAGGACTTGCTCGACGCTCATATACGCTTGATCGATTCGCTTGGGTGTACGCGCGAAGGTGCAGTAGTGGCATACGTCGCGACAGAGGTGGGTTAGGGGTATGAATACTTTTTTGGAATAAGTGATGATGTTGCCATGGGCACTATCGCACAAAGCCCTTGCCTCACTGGCGAGAGTTGCTGTATCTGTTCTCGAAGCCAACGCTAATGAATCAGCGTCGCTGAGCAGTGTGTGCGATGTCTTGTGTGCCTGTGTGTCTTGTACCAAAAGAGCGCCTATTCCTAAATTAGTGAAAGATGCTAGATTACCAGTCCCAGAGCTAAAAAGAGAGCAAGAAAATGCCTATAGAGCAGTCATTTGGAAGGCCCCTAGAGCAAAATTGCACAGTAAGGCTATTCTGGCCTGCGATCGCTGTTCTTATGCAGATGGTAGGCCTCATTCTAGCTCTTCCCCAACTGGTTTACGGGCAGCAAGTCGAGGCAGAACGTTACTTGCTGGACAACGTAAGGGTGATTGTCGGTGATGGAAGTGTATTGGAGTCAGGGGCATTGTTGATCGAGGACGGCCGTATCACTGCTGTCGGGTTGCGATCGGAAATCGAGTCTGATTTAAGCGTTGAGGTGATCGATCTGAGCGGCAAAACAATTATTCCAGCCTTGATAGATACTCACGCGCACTTGGGCTACGAGGGTCACACTAGTTGGGGTGCCGAAAACTACAGTCGTGAAAACCTCATCGATCACCTTCAGCGTTATGCTTATTACGGATTCTCGGCGGTATTCTCAGCGGGTAGCGATCCCGATGCGCTAGCTTATCAGGTGCAACAGGCTCAGTTAGCAGGTGAGTTTCCTAGCGCTCGTTTTCTCTTCGCTGCAGGTATGGCACCGCCGGGGCAGGGGCCGAATGATCAGTTCCTGACACAAGCAGTTGCTCTCGAGAAAAAAACTGGTCAACGCATCCTTTACGGGGTGGATAGCGTAAAGCAGGCTATCGATTCGGTTCGCGAAATTGCGGCGAAGAATATTTCCGTTATTAAGATTTGGGTAGATGATCGCGGAGGTAGTCAGCAGAAATTAGCGCCGCAGTTGTATCGCGCAATCGCCGATGAAGCTGCTGAGAATGGCATCGAAATTTATGTTCACCAGCAATACGCTGAAGATATGCCCGACTTGTTGGAAGCCGGCGTCAGTGGATTCCTGCACGGCAGAATCGGTGCAGGCCTTGGCCGGGAGATTGCACAGCAGTTGACTGCGGCAAATGCCTTTGTTGTTCCGAATATGGGTTTGGGAGAGTTGCGGCGCGAGGCAATTGGAGTCGATGAGTTTCTTCGCGCTTCGTTGCCGGCATCTGTGGCTGCTCGATTGGGTGAAAGCGGTCAGAGATTGCTCAAAGCAAATAGAGAAGAAACCCGCGAAACGGAACTGCGTACCAGCTTTAGACACTTGTTAGATGCTAATGTTGATATCGTATTAGGAACGGATGCGGGTGCGGTACCTGATCATTTCTTTGGCTACACGGGTCATCGTGAATTGGAAATATTTGTACGCCTGGGTATGACTCCCATGCAGGCAATTGTAGCGGCTACCAGTAAGCCCGCACAGAGATTGGGTTTAGACGACTTGGGTCTCTTGCAGCCTGGATATAGCGCTGATTTGGTAGTGCTGGATGAAAACCCCTTAAATGATATTCGGAATACTCGTTCGATCTCTTCGGTCTTTTTGAATGGGAAAATTTTGGACCGAGCAGGTTTGGCAGCTGACTTCATGCAATAAGCTTTTCAGGAAGTAATCGATCCGTCTTTAAAGCTCCCAACCGGTTTTCGACAGGGTAGGCCAGGCCGGCACCCAGAGGCCGCGCTGAAATTTTCACCCAGCGTGATCGTGTAATCTCCGCTTACTCCCTGCCACGCAGACTCTTCGATTAGGTAGTGGCTGATAGGGTCGGTAAGTTCTAGATTGAAAGGCAGTTCAGGTCTGCCTAGAAGGGGGTTTTTGCAACACCGATTCGAAGTTATTTATTCGAATCTGCGAGAACGCTTCGGCATAGTTTTCTTCCTCAAGCTCGCTTCCCTGGATGGTTGCCTGACGACGAAACGGCGAGTTGATTAGGCCTTGCGCCTGTAGATGGCTGGGTTCCAAAAGAGACACAGAATATACTTGATATCCCAGGCTTTTTAACATTGCTAAGAGTTCTAATAGTTGTTTGATGTTTTGATAGGCTAGGGCATTGATAGTCAAAGGGCCGTGTTCACCCTTATTCTCTCCCCATATAAAATATGTTAGTTATCCCTTGGTGCTCCGATAACTAAGGCGAATCATCTTCGGTCCATCCCATATCAGCGTGCGCAAGCTCTGCTGCGAACACTTTGACGCCGCCATGTCTTGGCCAACGATTGATTAGCGCGAAATGAACGTCTTTGTAGTCATCACAGGGTCAATCGCTGGGGTATTCTTGCTTTGGTGGAGACGACAAGCTGGGAAGGGTCGTACGGTACGCGATGTTCGTAGGGCCAGTTCCGAATCCCAGTCGAGAGTAATAGCACTGCTCGAACATGCCTAGAGCCGACAGTTCAGAACCGGACTGAGCAGCCTTGGCAATTAGCGCGACGGTCATGCGTGAAGCAAAATCTTGCTTTCTTGCGATTAGGCTGGTGGTAACACTGGCGATTATGTAGAGAGGTATCTCTCTCTAAGCGACGCAGTGGATCTGGCTTTAACTACGATGGTCTTGAACCTTTTCAGGTCTCTATCGCTGAGGGTAAACGCAATATCAAGAGGCAGAGCGTTGTCCTGTTGTTATTGGTCAGTCTGCTTGAATAATATGGTATTCAGTCTGTCTGGGTTGAATATACGCGAATTTTGAACCGTCATAAAATCCGTCTTCCTCAAGTTTTACCGATAGAGGGGCACTGCTCCATTCCTTCACGTCGACGAGCGCCGTCAATTCGATGGAATATGCAGTATTGGGGTTCATGGCGTAGTCTCCGGAGCCCGGTACGCCCCCCTGTTTGTCCCACATGCCGATAGTGGTGCCTGCCGCGTGACCATGCAGGCCGATCGGATGCGTATAGATAATGGGCTCTATGCCAGCGCTTATCGCTTGTTCTCGGGTGCGCTGCAGTATCTCGTTGCCGGTACGGCCGACTTGAAAGTTGTCGGTTAGAATGTCTTGCAGTTCATTACCTTTATGCAAAGCCTCAACAAGATAGTCTGGTGCAGTAGTTTCGTTGTCCTTCAAAATATAGGCGTTCTGCTGTGTGTCTGTCTGCAAGTTTAGGTAACTGATACCGAAGTCGATGTGAATCAGGTCTCCTTTGTGAAAGATATTTTTGCTATCCGGATCGTCACCGATAGCTAGTTGTGATGCATCCGATCGCATCAATTCGATTCCTGTATGAAACCAAGTATCTAAGCCTAGATTGCTCACTCGTTGACGGTACCACCAGGCAAGGTCGTCAATAGTGGTCTCGCCGGGCTTAACAACAGCTGCTGTAAAACCTTCTGCTATTATCTCGTGCGCGATAGTCATTACATCTTTGTATACTTCCATCTCAGACGTTGTTCGCGTTTCCAGCCAGCCTACCGCCAGATTTTCGGCAGATACGATTCTGCCCTGCAATCCGCTAGAAAGTGCCGCACTGAAGTCCTTCTGTTCTGAATAGGTAAGGCCATCGGCGAGCGCATAGGTGTCTGAAAAGTTCAAAGCTATCTTGCTTGGATTAAACTCGGTCAGAAGCTCTGCGATACGTTGATACTGATCTGGCTGTTCCTCAGGATTCCATGCTCCAGGAAATAGTTCGCCAACGGCGTAACGTGCGATCGCGAATCGCTCGACTCCGCGCGAGTCACCATGATCGATAAACATGAGTACTGTTCGTCTGCGCGCATTGAGCCAAGTTGCTGGCAGCATAGTCTTTAGAACGGGATCTTCATTGTATTCTCTGGCAATCAGTACCCATGCATCTATGTCTTCTCGCTGCATTAGCTGCGGTACTAGAGCGTCTAAACGTTCCTCGAGAATCCGGTTTTCGACGGTGGCCCGCTCTCGTAAGGTGAGAACTTTCTCATTCAAATCGTCAGCAAAGAGGTTGCTTGATGCAAGTCCTAGTGACAATAAAGCTGAGGCGCATAAGGCGCCGGTGATTTTCGAATAATTCATGGTAAATTGGCTTCTATTATTAACTGCTTGGAGCCTATCATTATTTGCTCCATTGGATAATAGTTTCCAGGCAGCTATCCTCGCGACTGGGGCCGATTGATGCAGAATTTATAAAATTGAAGGAGAGTGATTTAAGCATGAGAGATATCGACCCAGATTTTGACCCTGCGCTGCATACGTTGGCCGATTCGAGCTACTTCGAGGACATGAGTGTAGGTCAGCGTTTCGTTATTCCGTCGAGGACTCTTGGCGACGCAAACTTTGCAGCATTTCAACTTGCCTCAGGAGACAACCACCCAATACATTATGATGTGGAATACTGCCGGAAAAAGGGCCATCCGCATATGCTGGCTCATGGATTTCAGGTGGCGATACAGACAGCTCCGGGAGCGGGCATGTTGCCGCACATTCTCGAGGAAAGTTTGATAGGGCTGATAGAACAGAGTTCGAAATTTCTAGGGCCAGTATATTGTGGAGATACAGTTTATCCTGCACTAGAAATAAGCGAGCTGATTCCTGGGAAGACAACCGGCGTGATTGTCTTGAGCAGTACAGTGCACAATCAACATCGACAGTTGGTGATGAGCGGCGAACAGAGAATGCTAGTGCGTAAGAGGTCGCCGACTTAGCGGTTAATTTGTCGTCGCTACTGCTCAGTACCGGATACCTTTAATATTATCCCCGCGACGTCCTAATTGCGTGTAGGCAATATTCTATTTCTATTTAATTATCCACGAGCCCAGTTGTCAGTGCTTAGCTTTAGAAGATTACAATCAGCAAGGTATCAGGGGAAGACAAACATGGGGATAAACTAGGATCAATTGAGCAACTTGAGTACCTAGTTACTGATTCCTAGTCGATTTCACTCCTAGCCATGTTGTAGAACTCGGGATTTGGTTTGATGTCAGCCATATTGGCGAGCCGGTTCGACAGAGCAAATAGGGCTGCGATAGAGCCAATGTCCCAGATTTCCTCCATGGCGAACCCATTATCGCGCAAGGTCTGTATATCAGATTCGCCGATTTCATTGGCCTGCTGTGATATTTTGACAGCAAAATCCAGCATCATGCTTTGCTTCGCCGTTATATCAGCTTTTCTATAGTTAGTTGCAACCTGATCGGCGATAAGTGGGTTCTTCTCACGAATGCGCAGGATAGCCCCGTGTGCAATGACACAGTAGATACACTGATTGATTCCAGAGGTTGCCACCACGATCATTTCGCGTTCAGCCTTGGTGAGGCCTTCTGATTTCTCCATGAGCGCGTCGTGGTAACTGAAGAATGCGCGAAACTCACTGGGCCTGTGAGCTAGGGCGAGAAAAATGTTCGGAATGAAGCCAGCTTTCTCTTGGACGGCTAGGATGCGCTGCCTTATATCCTCAGGTAATTCATCGAGTTCAGGGACTTTAAATCTACTTATTGCTGTGTTGCTCATAGGATGGGGCTCGGAAGTTTTTACTCAGCTGCGAAATCGCCTCGTAGTGTCGTGCAATAGTACAAGATTCCGCTGCTTATTGGAAAATGACTAGCCGCGCTGTATAAGCAGCAGTGCCGTTCACGAGGAGATCACCGTGAATCTCAAGTTCTGGGAAAATTCAAAATCGGGTAGGTGAGACCGATTTCAGTGTAGTATTCGAAAACCTTAAACTAGCGGGAAATAGAGAAGCGTAGATGAGCCAAGCAGCGTTAAGCGGGAAAAATTATGTAGTAACGGGAGCGAACAGCGGGATAGGCCTTTTTTCGGCACGGCGCTTTGCGCAGTTGGGAGCGAATGTGGCGCTGGTCTGCCGAAACGAACAAAGGGGACGCGAAGCGGTTGCTCAGATAATTGCGACCACGGGCAATGAGAATATTAGTCTCTATCTGGCGGATTTCAGCTCATTGGCGAGCGTTAGCTTGATGGCGGATAATTTGCTTCGAGATATTCCTAAGATTGATGTGCTGTGCAATAACGCTGGGGGTGCGAACGGCAGCAGGATGGTTACCAAAGAAGGCTTTGAAACCACATTCGTGAGTAATCATTTGAGTAGTTTCTTGCTTACTAAGAAATTATTGCCGGCAATTCTGAATGGGGCGGGTGAAGACCTAGCGCGAATTGTTTTTACTAGTTCTTATGGGCATTTCAATAGCGCCTTAGATTTCGATGATCTAGGGCTCAAGGAAGGCTACAGCACTTTGAAGGCCTACGGGCGTTCGAAACTGATGAACCTATTGACCGCACGAGAATTGCAGCTTCGTCTCGTTGGCGATAATGTGGTTGCCAGCTCTTTCCATCCAGGTGCGGTTAGGACGCCGATATGGAAGAAGGGAGGCGCGCT
>Ga0308003_1000836_pt1 | contig 13756 bp, 8 predicted proteins | sample Neamet36_FD_203159 | JGI IMG/M metagenome (GOLD analysis project Ga0308003, IMG submission 203159) | Marine microbial communities from water near the shore, Antarctic Ocean - #36 | ecosystem: Environmental > Aquatic > Marine > Unclassified | place: Southern Ocean | collected 2014-06-06
GTCTACGAGCACTTTCTCCTCACTGTACTGCCCAAGGAGTTGGGGGGCACCGCCCGCCCGCACTTCGGCCGCGATGGCGGCGGTGGCGGTGGTGTGCATATCAACAACACCTACCGCCCGTCCGGCACCAGCTTCGGCCGCGGCTTCTCTCGGTGACCCCGAACATCAAGACCGGCCGGGGACCGCCTCGGACAGGGGCGAGAATGAGTTTTGGTTTCTTCGAAGTACTTACATTGTATACTGTATTGTAGTGAGTGGGAGAACATGTGCATGTAAATGAACCGTTAATGATGACAGAACGATGACCTCTGACTCTGCCAACGAGAAGACGAAGACAGGAATCTGAAGGTAGAAAAATACTCGCTCCTATCATCCTCAATCAAGATAAACACTATCTCACGCTTGTTCAGGTGTTTGAGGAGATGTCGATGGAATTTTATGTACAAGATGGTTGAGGCTTAGTGGGTGTGCTATGGTGGCTTTGAATGAGCGCGTGTGTGTGCTTGTAAATCGCTAGAGGCATGAAACGCGCCCGAAGCGCTTTTGAAGAGGCACTGGAGGGGCTTCCCAGATGCCCCAGATGCCCGTTGGGGTTGCATCGGACTGTTGTGTGTGGCGCGATCGATGGCATCCGTGTGTCTGTAGCAGCTGTGTCGACAGAGCATGCGCCGCTGATGCTCACGTTGGCCTCCGCCGGGGGATCCGTCTACCTGGACGAGTCTGTGCCGCTGGGCACGCTGTCGAGCTCTGTTGGGAGCGAGATAGACACGAGTGGTAGTATTATTGCCCGGGGGCCGCTGGCCAGCTTCCACTCCTCTGCTGAGACGTTGATTGCGTCCAACATGCGCCTCTGTTCTGCGACCGGGACCGGGACCGGGACCGGCGGGATGTCGTCTCCCTCGCCACTGCGGCCGCTCAGTGGTGGTGAGGACGAGGACAACAGCATGGTGCCCCGAGGGGGGGAGCGAGAGGCTCTGCTGGCCACTTTGCGTGACAAGTACGCTCATCTCGACGTGCTACAGGATGCTCCTTTCTCCGTGGTCCGCCATTTTCTGTCCTCGCAAGACGACGAACATGAGGGACTCAACGCTTACGAACAGGTGCTGCTGAGGGTGTCACTCACACAGTGTGACTTCAAACGCCGTGCCCTGTGACTCTTGTTTTTGCTCCTGCTCCTGCTCCTGATGCTGCTCCTGATGCTGCCGTGTCTTTGTTCGTCATCTTGTGACTTCTCCTCTCGTTTTCCATGCACGTTCCATCATTATTGACATACTATACTATTATACAGGGTTTTTAACAAATTAGAAATAGACTACGAATACAGTCCTACTCCTCCTCCTCGGCGATTTTGTCCTTGAGGGCACCGAACGCTCTGCCGAGTTTGTTGGACACGGCGTTAATGCCTCTACCGACCTTGGTGGGCACGGCCTTGATGCCCTGAGCGATCTTGGTGATGAGCTCCAGCTTAGTGGGCAGGTTGGCCACAGCCTCGAGGCTCTGGCCTCTGTGGACCACTCCCTCCATGATGCCGAACTTGGGCTCCAGGTCCTTCTTGTTGGTCTCCTTCTTCCACGCCTTGAACGCCTTGAAGGTGGGTTTGCCCTCTCCCTCTGGGATGAAGAAGAAGATGTTACTCCGCTTCAGGTCCTCCTGCTCCGCAATGCTTGAGAAGGCCGTATCCTTGACCGCAATCTTCATGAGGCTATTCTTCACCACACTCGCCTTGGTGCCCTCTGGGAGGCTCTTGCGCAGCATGTCAATCTGCTCCACCGTGGTGGAGTCGAAAGGAATCGTCACAATCAGCTCCGACGTGTCAATTAACACCTTGGTGCGCTCCAGAACCGCAGTCTTGCCCGCGCGCGACGACGCAAACCCCGATGCCACAGGGTTCGTGCCCATCACCACTACACGGCTCGACGACGAAGACGTTCGCACTGCCCGAGCCCCACTCGTTGTGTCACCCAAGAAGGCATAAACCACCACTCCATGCACCAGAAACACCAGGAGCAACAAATCCAAACGAATCATCTCTATCTACGTGTGGTAAACCCACTTCAAACACGTTGAACCAGATGCGAGCGTGGCGCCGGGGGAGGTGTTGAAAACTAGGGTCGAAAAGGGCGGTTTTTCAGTCTGTGAGGGCCCTCACAGAGCAAATCGGGCTCTCACTGTAAAATCGAGTTTGGTTCCGCGCCGCTGCACCGAACTAGAAGGCTTGTTCTACTCAAAGCACGCCACGGTTAGGGTTGGTACTTTAGGAGGTAGTAACTGGTGGCTGGGTTATCGTGTGTGGATAAGTCTCAGCCGACTACATGTTGTCTGAAGAGATAAATGCCTTCGTCGATTTGGGAAGTCAAAAGAGAGAGCTGGAGGCATGGTGACTCGCATGTGGCACTCATTCTGGTCAACATTACAGCTATTCACATCTCGGGAGCACTCTACACTAAGTCCAGGTACTGATGGCTGCGTGGTATGCTCTGAGAAGGAAGGTACAGGCCCACTAGCAGACTCTCGGACTAACCTCTGACACGGTGGTCAGCCTGGAAGCACCTGTGATGCCTTCTGAAGCCTTCCTGGCGCCCTATGTAATATAATAGGCCCCGTTCTGCTGATAATGAACCTGCCTCTTGATGAAAGGCGACATAGCACCGCTGAGGCTCATTGACAAAGGAGGGGCCAACGCACAAGCATGTTGCTCGATATACGATGATTAGGCAATTTTAAGGCAGAATTAGGGCTATCCCAACCCTTATGAGTACTTGTAACATCATGTACATCCCTCAAATGGACTGTAACTGTGTCTATTGAGCAAATCTGGCCTCTGGGCGTCAAATGCAGTGAAGTACTTCGTACATGACAGGTGAAGCCATATTCGACAAAAATAGGATCAATGGACAACCCAAAGCCCTATCTGTCCATAAATCTCTACAGACGTCCCAAACTCCCAACACATCAGAAGTAGCCGACTGACCAGGGTTGTCAAGAAAATAGGCTCGATTTGCTCTGTGAGGGCCCGGGGTCCTCACAGTTCAAAGTTTACCTAAAATTGAGCGAATTCCCTTTGAAATTCGACCGAGTAGGCGAGTAGAAGAAGACTTGAATCACCCTTCTTCTCCACTGCTGTGGTGTGCTTTGAAGCCTTGAACTGCATGAGGGGGTAGGTATAATGACGACTGATAGATAACGAGGCGCTTTGTTGAACATGTCGGAGAATATTGTGGACTTGGAGACGCCTGCTGAGTTGGACACGAGCGAGGTCAAGGATCAGGTGGACCAGGTGGACCAGAAGCCGGTGAATCAGTTCATTGACGAAAGAAGGGAGGTGATTCTGGGTCAGGGGGGCATGGTTGTTCCCTCAATCCCTGCCTCGGTGCCCACAGGCACTCAGGGGCACGTCGAGGGCATGCTGCCTGGGGGCGAGCGATGTCGCTGTGGCTGCATCCCGAACATCATGGGTACCTTCGAGATGGCTGCCTTACGGGCCAAGCGTCGTCAAGAAAAGGCCGATGCTGAGAGGAAGGAGAAGGGACAGGCCGATAAGTGAATTCGAATGCGTGAGAAAAATAGAGATGCTCCGTGTTATTGTGTTATCTGCGGCTTTAATGTTTGATTATTACTCTTATAGAAAAAGATAGTCTACTTATAGGTTCATGATGTCCTTGCCGAAGAGCTCCTCATCCTCGGGGATGACCTTGGTCTGCTTGAGGGGCTTGCTGACCCAGGTCTCGTTGATGAGGTCGCGCCAGGTGATGTTGTGGTTGATGCTGTTGCCTCCCCACGAGCCGCAGCCGAGGGAGAAGGTCTGGCGCATGCCGTTCCACACATTGCCGCTGTTAGATGCGGCCTGTGGCTGGTTCACCATGACGCGGGATGTCTTGGTGTGCTCGGCCAGGAAGAGAATGTTCTCATCATTGTTGGAGTAGATGCCGCATGAGTGGCCCTGGCCCTGATACTCCTGGATGCGGCGGGTCATGTCGACGGCCTCCTGAATGTCCTTGATCTTGTACAAAGTCAAAGTCACGTGCAGCTTCTCTCCGGAGAAGGGCGCGTCGGCACCCACGCCGCTCTCATGCACGATGAAGAACTGCGTGTCCTCGGCGCACTCGAAGCCCGCCATCTTGGCGATGACTGAGGGGGGCTGCGCGACCACTTCGGCGTTGAGGTGGCCATCCACCCACACGACGCTCTGAAGCTTGGCCTTGTCGGCATCGCTCAGTACCTGGCCGCCCTTGGCAACCAACTTGCCCAGCATCTCGTCGAACACGGTGTCGAAGACCAACAGCGAGTTATCGGACGAGCACGAGGCGGCGTAGTCGAGTGTCTTGGAGATGCGGATCTTCTCCGCCGCATCGTCAAGATCGGCGGAGTCATCCACAGTCACCACGGCGTTACCCACTCCCACGCCCAGTGCGGGCGTGCCGCTCGAGTAGGCAGCAGTGACCATGGCGCCACCGCCAGTGGCCAGCACGCGGTCGCACTGCCTCATCAACTCGTCCGTTTTGGTCATTGAAGGCTCGTCGATAGAGATGATCAGGTCTGCGGGGCCCCCGCACTTCACAATGGCCTCTCGCATCTTGTCCACAATGAGCTTGTTGGTGAGCTTGCAGCGAGGGTGCGGCGCAATGACGATGGAGTTGCGTCCCTTGACGGCAGAGATGCTCTTAATGACCGGCGTAGCCTCCGGGTTGGTGCTGGGAGACAGGGCACCAATCACGCCGATGGGCTTTGCGATCTTGATAATCTCACGCACAGGGTCCTCCTCGATGATGCCCACGCTCTTGTCGTCGATAATGTCGTACAGAGCCGCGCGCGTCTTCTTGAAGATCTTGAGAAACTTGCCCTCGTAGTTGCCCAGGCGAGACTCGTCCACCGTGAACTGAGCAATCTCCTCCGCCACTCCGGGCTGAGCACACGACCACACCATCGCCTTAATCATGCGGTCCACCTGCTCCTGCGTGCAGTTCTCAATCTCCTTCTGCGCCACACGACTGCGTGAAATCAGAACCGCCACCTCATCCTGCGCCGATTTTAGCTCCTCAGCAGACACCGCCTTGGCCAGGCCACGCGTCACACTCACGCGCAGAGCACGTCCACGCACACCACGAATATGAGAAAGCATCATGTCTAGTTCACTTCAACCGACCCGTTCTTAGAATTACGGGTTCCAGGATCCAAGTGGGCGATCTTGGGCGGGGTCTCCAGCATCTTCACTCACCGAGAAAAGTCACCTCATGAGGATATGTCAGCGTTATCACATAGGGGCGCTTCTGTACGAGCTTTAAATTTATTTGGTCACGGAATTTAAAAACATACAGAAGAAAAGGAAGTACGCTCAAAGGGTTTCTTACACCCCCGTCTCGAGACCATGTAAGACATGTCTCCAAGGTGCCAAGCTCTTTTGCACGTCTGCGTTCATCTGCACAAAAATCGACCTTGTTCATCGTTACTACTTAAAACACATGTACTACTACGAACGTATATACACTTCTACGTATAACATGCGAGAAGAGAGAGAGAGAGGAAGAGAGAGAGCAGCGGTCCGTCACTCCCCGGCGTTTTTCACTGGCCGCCTTGCTCCTATTTACTTTCGCACGAGCCACTGAGTGATTTGGGAAGGGGTGGTGGACAAGACCCTCAAAGACGATGACGAGGATGACGGAGCGCTGGGCAGGCACATAGGTGTGCCCTGACGGCCCTGATTCGGCGCGGGCGTCTCGCTGGCCGTGTACACACTGCGCTCCGAGTCGTTCCAGATGTCCGTGCCTGAGATACCGTTGACTTGCTCCGCACCGCCATACCTGCGTCCGGCCAGGTCGAGCATGCGAGCGAAGCGGCCTGTCTCGTCCTTGACGAACTTCAAGTCTGACATGAGGGCGTCCACGTCACCCTTGTGTGCCTCCAGCTTGCCCCGCACGCGATAAAGCAGGCGAAACTTATAGTGCAGGAGGTTGTGGTACATTTGCGAGCGACTGGTGCACGCGCCTCCCAGGAAGAACTTCTCGTCTTTGCCCGACAGCAGGTCCTGTGGCCACTTGCGCAGCCACCACTTGGCTGCTTCAAGCTCCTCCTCGTCCTCCTCGTCCAAGCCACCGTCGTCTGAAGCGGAGTCGTCCGAGGCGCCGTCCGACTCCGACTCGGACTCGACGTTCTCCAGCTGGCTGCTGTCCTCGCCCTCGCAATCGCCCTTGCCCTTGTTGCGACGTAGAACCTCAATGATGCCCGAATCGTCCGTCTCGTTTCCACTTCGTGAACCGTCCTCATTCAGCTGCTGTTTTTTCTGCAGCTGCTTCAGCTTCCTCTTTTTGCGCCGAAGTTTCTCCCCACTTCGCCACATGAACACGTCTTGAGGCATGTATTCAGGCCAGCGTGCAGAGTTCCACACACGGCGTGCATCGTACCCAGTACCGTACATGTAAGCAACGGTGCGAATGGGTGGCTCAGAGCCGTTCGCTTGCCACTTGGACTTGCGGTGGCAGGCGGCACATGGGACCATGTCCCGGTCCTCCTCCTTGAAGGCAACGGTGAAGAAAGGCCGAGTCTGCATGTGCTGGGTATACTCCCGGTTCCACGCACCGCTGCCCAGAAGCGACTCGCGTGTGGTGCAAATGATGTCCTCGATCTGCTTCACGGCGCCCGCGTACTTGTAGGCCTCCGCGTCGTCCATACTGAAGTCCTTCTGCACGTGTGCGCGAGCCAGCATCTCCAGGTACAGATGCATGGCCTCTTGGCGGCTGTGATGCCGCTTGGAATGCCCGCGCGCCCGCGTAAGCTCATCCTTCTTCTTGTCCAGCATCGCATCCACCTGCCAGTACATGGCAGGTCCACTCATTTCCTCTCCAGATTCGGAGTCGTTGTCGTTGCCCACATCGTCATCATCGTCGTCGTCATCGCTGCCAACCATCACCACCTTTTTCCGCTTAGTGACGCTGTCGCCACCATTGCTCCGCTTCCGTGCCTTGGCCCTTTCCTTCGCGCGCATCCTCTCCTTCTCTCGCTCCCTCTCCCTCTTGGCCTTCTTCTTGGAGTCGCCCACCTTCACCTCCGGCTCAAAAGTCTCGTCCTCCTCCTGACTCGACACGTCGCTCTCGTCGTCGGATGCCATATAGATGCGCTTTCGTGTGTCCACCGCCACCTCCTCCTCCTCATGCTCCCCATATTCGTTCTCGTCCTCCTCGTTGTCCTCCACAATGAAGTTGTCCATGTTGTCGTCTGATTCGTACGCGGGGCTCGGGTCTCGGATCTTCCGATCGGTACTAAAGCGGTCCAAGAAGTCACGTTTGGCATTCTGATGCTGCGCCATGCCCCACGGTGCCTCGCGCGGGGGCGGCTTCTGTTTCTTCTGTTTCGGCTTTTGCCTCTGCTTGGACAGCTGCATGTCTACCACTTCAGACTCCGAATCAGATTCAGAGTCTGAACCCGAGCCTCCTGAGTCAGATTCCGAGTCGGACGACGAAGCTAGACCCGTCATGCTACCCTTCTGTCGCTTCCGGAGAGCATCCAGGGCATTCTGCCGCGCCGCCTTGGCCTTGGACTTCACTCTCGCCCCCCGTCCGCTCGAACGACGTTCCGCACCCGAGTCAGACGCAGATGGGGCCGTGCTCGCCGTCGTACCACTGACACTGCTGCTACTTTGTGCTTGTGCTTGTGGCACCACCGATACCGGCACAATTTCGCCCTCAGAGTCACTCGACTCCACAATGCGCCTCACCATCACGTTCTAATCTGCAAGTAATTTCGAGTTCGAGTTCCCAGGAGAGATCCATCAAGATCGAGAGTCGCGCATCAATATCGAGAGTCGCGCATCCAGAGTTTCAATTTTTCTCTCGGCGTTTCGGATTCCGGGCTTGGCAAGCACGAGAAGTGGTAATAGGTGCGTGGAAATAGAGTCTAGACGTATGAAAATGGGCGGGATCGTATGAGTAGTTAGTGTGTGTATTAGAAGTGATAGCGTTGTTGAGTCATGAGTTCGGAGGCGACTGGCAAGGGCATGGTGAACAACAATTACCGCATCTCGCGGAGGATCGGCGGCGGGTCGTTTGGGGAGATCTACCTGGGCATCGGGCCCACAGGTGACCAAGTGGCGGTGAAGTTTGAGCGATACGGGGCAAAATGTCCTCAGCTGCGTCACGAATACAAGGTGTACCGGGAGCTCGTGGGCTGTCATGGTTTCGCGAGTGTGCGCCATTTCGGCAACCAAGACAATTACACCGTCATGGCCATGGACTTGTTGGGTCCGAGTATTGAGGACCTCTTCAACAAGACGAGTCGCAAGTTCACGCTCAAGACGGTACTGCAGATTGCCGACCAGATGCTTGAACGCATCGACACGATGCATGCTCGTCACTTGATCCATCGGGACATCAAGCCGGCCAACTTTGTTATTGGAGCTAGCATGGTGAACGGTGTGGACCAGACCAACACCGTGTACGCGGTGGATTTCGGTCTGTCTAAGAGGTACCGCCATCCGAAGAACCTGCACCACATGCCGGAACGACCTGGGCGGAGCCTGACCGGTACGCCTCGGTACGCCTCCATCAACAACCACTTGGGCGTAGAGCAGAGCCGGAGAGACGACCTAGAGAGTCTGGCCTACGTGTTCATCTACCTGCTCAACGGGTCGCTGCCGTGGCAGGGTCTCAAGGCCAAGAACCCTCAGAAGAAGTACCGCCTCATCCTGGAGAAGAAGCAGGAGATTTCCATCCAGCAGCTGTGCGCTGGCATTCCTCGAGAGTTTGGGGATATTCTGGCATATGCCCGGGGCCTGGCATTCGACGCGCGGCCTGATATCCCCCGGTTGCGCAAGTTACTACGAGAGTGTTACCACAACTTCAACTGTCACAAGCAGCCGGGGACGTGGGACTGGGATGGGCTCGAGTTGAGCTTGGGAGATAAGCCCACTGCTGGCGACAAGGATAAGGACGATGCTGCTGATCCGGACCTTGTGGAAGAGAACTATGAGCCGCCATTGGATCCGAACGCGGGTACGTACGATGCGCGACCCACCACCAGTGGCGCCGTTTTGGGTGGGGCCATGGGAGATGGCGATGCACCGCGGCCGGGCACAGCGTGGTTCGGTGGTGCACCGGTGATAGAGGGTGACGAAGAAGAGGGCGTGCCGTCGAACCACAGCAACCCTCAGGATGGAGAAGTGCCGCATCGGCGGGGTGCTCCACTGGCGGCTGGCGATCTGCCAGAGCCCGATGCAGCGGGAGAAATGACGTCGGAGTTGAACGGCATGGCACTTGCCATGGCGCGGGCCCGGGAGGCCGGGTTGGTTCCTGCCGACGACGCTGGTGGTGCTGACGGGAATAATAACGGTGCCGTTGTTGCCGGGGCCCGGGCAATGATGCGGTATAGGCGGCAGCGCTCCCCTGTGGAGGCACAGAGTCCCGGTGGACCGCCGCCGGGCGTCGCACTTTACGGCAGCAACCCACCTCTCGCGACCAATGGAGCGAAGCCTAGCACCTCAGCGGCTACGGGCCGATTCCGTGCGGGAGGCGCTGTTGCCGCCGCGAGCTCCAGTGAACGACCCAGCACGTCAGGAAATCCTGCGCCCAGTGGTGGCGGAGCGAACGATAACGGCGGCTGTCAAACTGGCTCCCGGCGTGGTATTCTGAACGGTGAGAGTCGCAACAGAGGGTCGACGTCCCGCGGGGGCTCTCGAGGAGGAGGCACGTCAGGCCGTCGTGCGGGAACGGCTGGGGCTGGGGCGGGGTCCGGAGGGGATTACCAGGCCGCCACGGCGGGCGACAATATGCGCCCGTCTGCTTCGAGTGGGACCCGTCCAACTGCGACAGGGAGCGGAGGAGATGGTGGTGGGGCAGGAGCAGCGGGGAGTGGCAAGACGCGTAGTGGCGGTCGCTTTGCCTGATTTTTCTTTTCTTGGGAATGAAGAAAGAAAGGGAGGGAAATGGAAGAGAAGGGAGAGGGTGATGGAACGTGTCGGTTCAGTCCCCAGTTACCCACTCTGCAGGAGCCCTTCCTGCTGGCGTTGCTTGTCCTCGGAGAAGTGGGTGAGAGTTGAACTTTTTTCTTGTTGCATGGTGTAATCAATCAGAGAGAGAACAAGCGGATAATTTTGTCGGTGGGTGGCCTGGAGTCTCATTAGCGTCTCTCTACATCCAGCACTAGATCCACCTTCGGTATAACTGACATAATAAGTACTTCCGATGGCACTGCAGCTGACACTGCCTAATCGGCACCGCGTCGTCGATGAGAGACAATCGAATGGCCGTGAATGAATCGGCTACGCACGTACCCGACAGTGAAACACCGCCTGAGGTGTAGGGTGCTACAACTCACCGTAGATGAGGTGATGATCTTTCCCGTAACTGTGAGATACAAGAGGTTTGTTCCTCCCACATTCTGCACCTCGACGAAATTCGCCGTTTGTGATGCTATGCCTGCTCAAATATAAAACCTGACCCCTCCGTTTTCTCAAAAGGGAATTTGCGCGACACCGGTATCTGCAGGTCGAACTCGAAACAGCATTGAAAAGGCGCTGTTCATCGTCCATCGTGTCGTACATATGGTTGTTCCGGGCAGATGATTGACGAGCAACTGCTGCCGTCGCATGTGGCGCTTCTGCGTCACATTGACACTCATGTACTTCCTCTGATTCGGCTGGACTTTGGCGTGGTCGTGGCGGCGCTCGAGGCGTACTGTGAGGGCCACCACGATGCCGAATCGGTCGACCGCTTCCTGTACATTGACGCGTCGGCGCAGTACTTCCCCAAGGAAGTGCGATCGGAGATCGTCCGTATCTCAGGGCTGCTCGCGGTGGACGTCCCGCGCGGTGATGGCACCATGTTGGCGGAAAAGCGTGTGAACATGCTGGACGTCCTCCTCACACTCACGGTGCTGGTGCAAGGTTCGCTTGAGGAAAAGGCTGGGGTGCTCTTCTCGTGGTTCGACTACTCACATTCGGGCATGCTGACCGAAGTGGAGCTCACCGTCTTCCTCACACGCACCGCGTCGTGTTTGTCCCGCATCCAGGTCATCAGTAGTTTCGAGATCGGGCAAGCGGATGCCCGTCACATGGCACTCTTGGCACGGGTCAAGCCGGATGGAAGCGTGGTTCCTGAGGTCTCCCTGGAGCGCTTTGTGGCTTTCCTGGACACGAACAAAGCGACCACGACCATCCGACGTATCCTCTGCATCATTGACCGCCTCCTATTTCGCATCAACAACTTGAAGCAGCGCATTCAAAATGCGCACCTGGCAGTGGAGGCCAAGAACGCGAGTATCGACGAGAGCCATGCCACTGTGCCCCGCTTCGACATCATCAATGCTCTCCGGTGCCACCCGCGGTCCATGTATGTGCTGTGGGTGGACGAGACGAGTGTGTCGTTCGCGGTGCCGTCCAATGGGGTCTTCGATGATGTGGCTTATGCAATGGTATCTGAGGTGCGTGTAGTGCCACCGTTGGATGGGGAAGGGGGTAGCACCCATGATGAGGTGCACAACTTTCTCGCCGTCACGTACCACAGGAGCCGGCTGGTCAAAGCTTCGTCTTGCAGCGCAGCCAGTCCCTTCCACCGAGTCGATGTGCTGTCTCTGCAGCCTGGAAGGACGTACTCTCTGACGCTATATACTGACACGTGGTGCTTTCCGGAAACCAAAGTATCTACGAGAAAGACTACACAGCAACTTCTAGCAGACAGGCAGGCTTGGCCTGAGGAGGGCAAAGAGGAGCAGGGCGGTAGCTCTAGCAGTACGAGTGCTGGTGCCTGTGACTACCTCCCGTGTGCTACTGAAGCCACCTTGGGTGGACTAGTGGTCCTCCCTGCCGACGTAGGGGCGGACGATGTGCAAGGTGTGCTGGAACACTCGGACGCAGTGAGAGACTGCTCTGACGTGATCTTCTCGGGCACTCTCTGTCCTGCCGACTCCACCTGGAAACTCCTTCTCCAACAGTCTCTCAAGACATCCCTGCTCTCCTATTTCCACACAGAGGCCGCTGCTGCTACCTCGCGGGGAGTGGCAGACCATGTGGCCGCTGCCGCTGCTGTCGTGCACCGCAGCACTCTGGAAGGTGAGCTTGGAGGTGCGGTGGGTCGTCTGTGGGGACTCGTAAGCGCTCCTAGCTACGGTTACCAAGGCATGCAATCGTGGCTGGGTGGGAAACGCATCCTGCACGTGCGGGGCTGCACGCCGTGGTCCAGTAGCGCCCGTCGTGCAGCAGTGCTGGAGACTATCATGCAGTTGCATGCGAGCACCAGGATCGGGACGCCGTTGCCGGAGCAGTCGAGGCTGCGCAGGGATGGAGATGCGGCAGCAGCCACCTTTGCAAAGGTTGAAGCTGCCCTAGAGGCTGTGCATGATAGCTTCACGGCTCCGCTGCGACTGCCTGTGCACACTTTGAGCTCTGGCCTAGCACGGGTGCTAGTGCTGCGCTCTGGTGCACATGCTGCCGTGGAGGAGCCCGGCATGTCTGTCGCTGCTCTCACGACTCTTCTTCTCTCGTCCGACACTGGCGCTGCACTCAGTCTCGCCAAAGGTGGTGGTGGCGGCGGCGGTGACGCTCGAGGAAAGAGTGGAGCAGCCAGTGCCAGAATGGCTCACACTGACGCGCTTCCGTCTTCGTGTAAGCAGTGCGTAGTCGTGGCGCGCACACCGTTGGACCTAATGACGCCTCTGTGTCAGTGGACCGGGCCTACGCCGACGGATGTCATACCAGTGGTTAAGGGACCGAAGCTCACAGGGGCACATGAGATTAAACATGGGGCATACAGCACACCTGCAGACCTCACTCCCTCCGTAGCGCCGGTTGACTCGGACTTTGAGAAAGTCGTCTACGCACTATTTGCATGGTTGGAGGCTACGTCATCAGAGCCAGACCCGGCCACTCATCGGTCTGTGGATGTGGTGTGTTGTGGATGGATTGGCGGTGTGGACGTCACCCTCAAGCGCATGCACGGTGCTAGTACTGTGATCATTCGCATTCACTGCCTTGCAGCGACTCGGAAAGGAGAGCTCACCTCCACTGCTCAGCAGCTACAAGGCGTGGCCGGTGTGGACACGTCTGGTAGGGTGGGCGGTGAGGGAGCGGATATCGGTGCCAATGACACGACACAGGCGCAGGAGCGCACCGATGTTGACTTCGTCCTAGCCCGCATGCAGGCATCTCTGCCGGCGAATGTGACCATGTGCGTAGACACCGCAGCGAGCGAGGTGCGAGCATTCGTGATTCCGCGCTCCACGCAGCCGTGGAAGGTCTCTACCCCTGTCCTCGCTCCCGTGGGGAAAGTGTCAGACCTGTCCAAGTCCCGCGCGGACTCGGCGCGCGAGCCCGTCGTGGTCGCCAGTGGACCCCGTGTGGTGCAGCTGTCTCACGACAGTGTCACCATCAGCGTGCGCACGATCGGCTTCGGTCTCGTCTCCTGCACACTCTATGAACTCCCCCTACACTGCGACGTGGTGGATGCCACTGCCTTGGTTATCAGCGAGCGCAAGCGCCTTCACCTCATCCGCAAACTGGACAAGCGTGCAGTCACGTCGTCCAGCCACTTCGAGTTCGAGTACAGAGGTCTGTTGGCTGGCACAAATTTCTGTGTGGTGGTAGAGACGGAGTCCCAGCTGGAATTCCAAGCTGCCCGGCCAGTGGAGTTTGAGAGCAAGTCTGGCACGATCAAGGGGGCCGCGGACAAGCCGCCGACTGTTTACGAACTAGCGCCTTTTGTTGATCCCCCCGCAGTGGCGGTGTTCCGGTCACGCGCACATGACGGTGCGTCTGTGGGTGCCTTGCTGCTCGCGG
>Ga0308003_1000840_pt1 | contig 13727 bp, 11 predicted proteins | sample Neamet36_FD_203159 | JGI IMG/M metagenome (GOLD analysis project Ga0308003, IMG submission 203159) | Marine microbial communities from water near the shore, Antarctic Ocean - #36 | ecosystem: Environmental > Aquatic > Marine > Unclassified | place: Southern Ocean | collected 2014-06-06
TTATAATTTTTAAAAATACATAAAAAATTAATAGTTTTAGAAAATTACCCAAGTAGGATTTGCTATTTTAGCTATTAAATTAATATTAAAAAATGAAAAAACATATTCCTAACATATTAACGCTTGGAAATCTTTTTTGTGGAACAGTTGCAACAATTTATGCGGTTCAGGGAAATTTTGAAATTGCAGGAATTTTAGTCGTTTTAGGTATCTTTTTTGATTTTTTTGATGGATTTGCTGCAAGAATCTTAAATGTTTCTGGAGAATTAGGAAAACAGTTAGATTCTTTGGCTGATATGGTCACTAGTGGTGTTGTACCAGGTATTATAATGTTTAAATTGTTGGCTATAAGTCCAGATTTAGATATCTTAGAAAATGCATCTATAGATACGAATTGGATGAACTTCAATTTTGCTCCAACTCAGCTTCTTGGTTTATTACTTACTTTAGGAGCCTGTTACAGACTTGCTAAATTTAATATAGACACCAGACAAACAGAATCTTTTATTGGTTTGCCAACACCAGCAATGAGCTTGTTTATAATCTCTTTGCCTTTAATTCAAGAATATTCTACTTTTGAATCTATTCAAAACTTAATATCCAATCATTATTTTCTAATCTTGGTAACCGTATTATTAACCTATTTAATGAATGCTGAATTGCCATTATTTTCTTTAAAGTTTAAGGAGTACGCTATAAAAAATAACTTCATTAAATATTTATTTTTATTAATTTCATTAGTAATGCTTTTGATATTGCAACTTGTATCAATTCCCTTGATAATTGCATTTTACGTTTGTTTATCGGTAGTATCTAATCTCAGAAGAACAACGTAGTTTGCAATTATTGAGCGGGGTATTGTACTTATAGTCCAATAAAAAAGCATCCATAAACTATTATTTATGGATGCTTTTTTATGATTTGTTGACTGTATTGTTTCTAAAATATTTTTTTTCTTTTTAACTCAAAATCTTTACCTAGGTAGACTTTACGAACCATTTCATCGGCAGCTAATTCTTCGGGTGTTCCCTCCTTTAAGATACTTCCATTGTACATTAAGTACGTTTTGTCTGTAATAGCTAAAGTTGCTTGTACATCATGATCTGTTATTAAGATACCAATATTTTTTTCTTTTAATTGTGCAACAATACTTTGTATGTCTTCCACGGCAATAGGATCTACGCCTGCAAAAGGTTCATCTAGTAAAATAAAATTAGGGTCAGAAGCTAAACAACGTGCTATTTCTGTTCTTCTCCTTTCACCACCAGATAACAAATCTCCTCGGTTCTTTCGAACATGACCTATATTAAATTCTTCGATTAAAGATTCTAATTTTATTTTTTGTTCTTTTTTAGAGCGTCCGGTAAATTGTAAAACAGACATAATATTGTCTTCTACAGACAATTTTCTAAAGACAGATGCTTCTTGCGCTAAGTAACCAATTCCCTTTTGCGCCCTTTTGTACATGGCATCTTGTGTTATTTCTTCATCATTTAAAAATATTTTACCTGCATTCGGCTTTACCATGCCCACAATCATGTAAAAAGAAGTGGTCTTACCAGCACCATTAGGCCCAAGTAATCCAATGATTTCTCCTTGCTGAACTTCCAAAGAAATGTCTCTTACAACCTTTCTGCTTCCATAAATTTTCTGAATGTTCTCTGCTCTTAAAATCATATTTTAAAAAATGTGTAATGTTGCTTTCGTAAATGTAATAAATAACTGTGTTAAGATTCTTAAACAATTAAATATTTATGCTTCTTTACTTTCTTCTTCCAACGCTTCCCAATATTCTAGTGCTTTTCTTAAATGTGGAATAACAATAGTACCACCAATTAAATTAGCAATAGACATTGTTTCCATCATTTCTTCTTTTGTAACCCCATTTTTCTTTGCTGCTTCTAAATGATATTGTACACAATCATCACATCTTAAAACAGCTGAAGCTACTAGTCCCAAAAGCTCTTTAGTCTTTACTGGTAAATGACCTTTTTGAAAGGCATTGGTATCTAAATTAAATATTCTTTTAATTACTTTATTGTCAGAAGCTAATATTTTTTCATTCATTTTAGAACGATAATCATTAAACTCTTGTACTTTATTATGCATCTTTTTTTTGTTTTTTAATCACCATTCTAGAAACTTTAATACTTATCTCATACAAAACAAGTATTGGTATTGCAACAATTACCTGACTCGCAACATCTGGAGGCGTAATAATAGCAGCTAAAATTAATACGAGTACTAGTGCATGTTTTCTGTATGTCTTTAAAAATTCTGGAGTTACCAACCCAATCTTTGTTAAAAAATAAACCAATACAGGTAATTCAAACAAGACGGAGACACCTAGTAACATATTGGTAACTAATCCGATATGAGACTCTAATGTGAAGTTGTTCTGAATTACATCTGAAATTTTATAATTATATAAGAAATGTATCGATATTGGTGCAATTACATAAAAACTAAATGCTATACCACAGAAAAATAAAAACGAAGCAATAAACATAAATCCTCTAGAGCTTTTAACCTCTTTCTTTGTTAAACCGGGAGAAATAAAACGCCAAAGTTCCCATAGTAAATACGGAAATGCTAATATGATTCCCAGTATTAAAGACGACCAAATAGCAGTCATTAATTGCTGTGTTGGTTTTAAACTAATTAAATTATCAGTAAAAGCGACATTACAGAAGGTGCTATCCATTCCGAATAAATTAAAAAAATCACAGAATATTTGATACGTTATAAAGTCTGACTTTCTATGTGCCAGTAAAAAGTGATTGAACACTTCTTTTTGAAAAACAAATAGTAGTATACCAATAATAAATATGGCTGCTGCGCTTCTTACTAAATGCCATCTTAACTCTTCCAAATGCCCTAAAAATGACATTTCATTTTTTTCCTCTTTCATTAGAAAATCCCTTCTTTGATTAAGTCGTGTAAATGAACTACACCAATATATTTTTCTTGCGCGTCAACTACCAAAATTTGAGTAATGTTATTGCTCTCTAATTTTTCTAAAGCTTCAATAGCCATAGCATTTTCTTGAACAGTTTTTGGGTTTTTACCCATAATATCTTTTGCTGTGAAATGGTTGATGTCTGTTGTTTTGCTTAACATACGCCTCAAGTCTCCATCGGTAATAATACCTACTATTTTCTCATGTTCTAGAACTGCAGTAACTCCTAATCTTCTTTCAGAAATTTCTACAATTACTTTTGTTATCGAGTCTGAAGTATTAACTTTAGGTATTTGGTTGTTTTTAATTAAATCGGATACTCTAAGGTACAATCGTTTTCCTAGTGCACCTCCAGGATGGTATTTTGCAAAATCCTTCTTCGTAAACCCTCTTAAATCTTGCAAGCAAACAGCTAGAGCATCTCCCATAACTAGTTGGGCGGTTGTGCTTGTAGTTGGTGCTAAATTATTAGGACAAGCTTCTTTTTCTACAAAAGTGTTTAAAGGAAAGTCAGCGTTTTTTCCTAAAAAAGAGTCTATGTTGCCCGTAATTGCTATTATTTTATTCCCATAATTTTTAATTAATGGAACTAGTACTTTAATCTCTGGCGTATTTCCGCTTTTAGATAAGCAGATTACAACATCATTCTCTTGCACGTTTCCTAAATCTCCATGAATTGCATCCGCGGCATGCATAAAAATTGCTGGAGTTCCCGTAGAATTAAATGTAGCTACCATCTTTGTAGCAATATTGGCACTTTTACCGATTCCTGTTACAATTACTCTTCCATTTGAATTTAAAATAAAATTAACTGCTTTTTCGAAGTTTTCGTCTAATAATTTTGCTAAATTCGCAATAGCCTCGCTTTCCAATAAAATGGTTTCCTTGGCAGTTTGTAAAATTGGATTTAATTTTTTCAATAGTTTGGTATTTTATCAGAATAAAAAAAAGTTATATCTTTAGTTTAAGAAACAAGCAAATTTACCACAAAAAAATAGTTTCATCAAACTTTAAAAAAGGTTTGTATTTTGTTTTTAATTATAAACGAATATTTAATAAATGGATTTACATAGTCCTCTAAAAAAATTCTTTGGATTTAATAAATTTAAAGGTTTACAAGAGCAGGTTGTTAAAAGTATTATAAACAGGAATAATACCTTTGTGATTATGCCAACAGGAGGTGGTAAATCTCTTTGTTATCAGTTACCAGCTTTAATGCAAGAAGGCACTGCAATTGTAGTTTCTCCTTTAATAGCTTTAATGAAGAATCAAGTAGATGCCATAAGAGGTATCTCTGAGCACCATGGTGTAGCACATGTCTTAAACTCTTCTCTGAATAAAACAGAAATTGCTCAGGTAAAGGCAGATATAGACAGCGGAATAACCAAACTTTTGTACGTTGCACCAGAGTCTTTAATAAAAGAGGAATACGTAGCATTTTTAAAAACACAGAAAATTTCTTTTGTAGCTATTGATGAAGCTCATTGTATTTCTGAATGGGGGCACGATTTTAGACCAGAATATAGAAATTTAAAACATATTATTAAGGCTATTGATGACGTACCTATTATATGTTTAACTGCAACGGCAACAGAGAAAGTACAAGAAGATATTTTAAAAACATTAGGAATTACGGATGCAAATAGATTTAAAGCCTCTTTTAACAGACCTAATTTATTCTATGAAGTAAGGCCAAAAACGACAGAGGTAGAAAAAGATATTATTCGTTTTGTAAAACAACGTGTAGGAAAATCTGGAATTATTTATTGCTTAAGCAGAAAGAAAGTAGAGGAAGTTGCTCAGATTTTACAAGTAAACGGATTAAATGCAGTACCGTATCATGCAGGTTTAGATGCAAAAACACGTGTAAAGCATCAAGACATGTTTCTAATGGAAAATTGTGACATAGTAGTTGCAACCATTGCTTTTGGTATGGGAATAGACAAACCAGATGTTCGTTTTGTTATTCATCATGATATTCCTAAAAGTCTAGAAAGTTATTATCAAGAAACAGGAAGAGCTGGTAGAGATGATGGCGAAGGTTATTGTCTGGCTTTTTATGCATATAAAGATATTGAGAAGTTAGAAAAGTTTATGTCTAGTAAACCTGTTGCAGAGCAAGAAATTGGACATGCTTTATTGCAAGAAGTTGTGGGTTATGCAGAGACGTCTATGAACAGACGTAAATATTTGTTGCATTATTTTGGTGAAGAATTTGACGCCATTACAGGTGATGGAGCAGATATGGACGACAATTCTAGAAATCCGAAGAAAAAGCACGAAGCGAAAGTAGATGTTGTTAAATTACTTTCTGTTGTAAAACAAACACTTCAAAAATATAAATCTAAAGACGTCGTAAATACTTTAATAGGAAAGGAAAACGCTTTGTTAACATCTCATAAAACACATTTGCAGCCATTTTTTGGTATTGGTAAGGATAGGAGTGCTGCTTATTGGATGGCATTAATTCGACAGGTATTAGTAGTTTACTTTATTAAAAAGGAAATTGAACAGTATGGTGTTGTAAAGCTTACTGATAAAGGACTAATTTATATGGATAAGCCGTCTTCTTTTTTAATGACAGAAGATCATTCTTATACAGAAGAAAATGATAATACAATTATTACCAATGCAAAGTCTTCTGGTGGTGTTGCTGATGTAGTTCTTGTAAGTTTATTAAAAGGTCTGCGTAAAAAGGTTGCTACAAAACATGGTGTGCCACCATTTGCTGTTTTTCAAGATCCTTCTTTAGATGATATGGCTTTAAAATATCCAATAAGTATCGAAGAATTATCTACAGTGCATGGTGTTGGAGAGGGTAAAGCTAGGAAATTTGGTAAAGAATTTGTTTCATTAATTACCAAGTATGTTGATGAAAATGATGTTTTAAGACCAGATGATTTAATTGTAAAAAGTACAGGGGTTAATTCCGGTTTAAAGTTATATATCATTCAGAATACAGATAGAAAACTACCTTTAGAGGATATAGCAAAATCTAAAGGAAAAGAAATGATGGATTTAATTAAAGAAATGGAAGCCATTATTTATTCTGGAACAAAGTTAAATATAGATTATGCTTTAGATGATTTGTTAGATGAAGATCAACAAGAAGAAATACACGAGTATTTTATGGAAGCTGAATCTGACAGTATTCAGGAAGCTTTAGATGAGTTTGACGGTGATTATGACGAAGATGAGTTGCGTTTAATGCGTATTAAATTCATAAATGAAGTAGGAAATTAAATTTCTAATTGGCTTATCGCAGTTACTTCTTGGTACAACAATATCTAAAAAAATTACAAATTTTCTTTAAATATTGCCGTTTCTTTAATGTTTTAGAAATAGGTATAAATCTAGAGGGTTAAAATTGTTAGTAAAACTCCTAAAAGAATGGCTGTAAATTTCTGCAGATTAAACTTGTGGTTCTCGGAGCTTTCAAATAGAATGATAGTAGAAATATGCAAGAAAACACCAACAATAAGTGCTGTAATTTCTGTATAATAATTATTAAAAAAGGCTATCTTATCTCCTACGAATACTCCCAAAGGACTCATCAATCCAAAGAAAAAGAGAAATATAAATATTGTTTTATTAGAATATTTAGTGTGTATTAAAAAAGTTGTTAATACAATTGCAATCGGAATCTTATGCACAATAATTGCCCATAATAAATTACCTCCTGAATGATGAATTGGCAAACCTTCAGAAAAAGCATGCAAACATAAACTAACAAAAAGCAAGGTTGGAAACTTCTTACTATCGGCATGCATATGAATATGACCATGTTCTGCACCTTTCGAAAAAGACTCTAAAATAGATTGTAAAATAAGACCTACCAATATAAAAACGCCAATTCTTTCATAATCTGCAGCTGCTGTATATACCTCTGGTAATAAATGTAATATGGTAACAGATAATAAATAAGCACCACTAAATGCCAATAATAAACGCAGAATTTTATTACTTGGTTTTATTAAAAAAACTAAAAAAGAACCCAAAAGTACTGAGGCAATTAGTAAGATGTAATTCATTTTGAAACTATAATTAATCGGTTAGAAATTTTAGAATTAAAACTATTTAAATGATAATCGCCAAAAGTATGCTCAATCTTAAAGCCTACTTTTTCTAAATAAGAAGTCATTTTTTCTAAATCTAGATATTTTACACGCTCGGTATAAGAATGCTTTTTAGCATCCGCGAAAAAAGAAATATGCTTTAGAATAAAACCATTAGAAATTTCTCTAATTATATTAAAAGTAATACCGTCTACAACTTTTGTTTCCTTTGTAACTAAATTTTCTTTTACCATTGCTGCATTTAAAAAATCGAATACAAAAACACCTTCTTTTGTTAAGCCGTTTTTAATATTATGCAATATTAAAAGGTCTTCTTTATCGTCTTCAAAATAACCAAAGCTTGTAAATAGGTTAAAAACAGCATTGTATTTCTTGCTAAAAGGCACACGCATATCATGTACATTAAACTTCAAAGTATCATTTTCATACTTTTTTGCAGCAATTATACTGTTTTCAGACAAATCACTACCAGTAACTCTATATCCAAGAGAATTTAAAAACACAGAATGGCGCCCTTTTCCACAAGGTAAATCTAATATATGAGTAGCTGTATCTAAACTCAAAATTTCTGTAATGTTTCTCATGAATAATTGAGCTTCAACATCATTTCTTTCCTTGTAAAGAATGTGATAATAAGAAGTATTAAACCAATCTGTAAACCAATCTTTTGTTTTCATAAATATTTTGAGAGTGTAAAAGTAATTAAATATTGTGTCTTTCGAATAAAATTTTAACAAACTACTGTATTTTAAAAAATACTACAGCTTTATTAATTATTTAAAACTAAAAAAAAAGAGGTTTCACAAGCAGACAATAGTGAATAATTAAACATAAAACTTTAGTATTCTAGAGACATCATTTGAACAATAAAATGTATTTTTGCAACCAATTTTATAAGTATGGAAAAAGATTTTAAAATGACGGCAACAACACTTTTCGGTTTAGAAGGTGTATTGGCAGAAGAGTTAAAAAACTTAGGCGCACAAGATGTAAAGGAAGCGGTAAGAAGCGTTTCTTTTAGAGGCGACAAAGGTTTTATGTATAAGGCAAATATTGCTTTAAGAACGGCTGTTCGTATTTTAAAGCCCATAAAAATTTGTAAAATTTATGATGAAGAAGATCTTTATGACTCTATTCAGAAAATAAAATGGGAAAATTATTTAGATGTAGAAGGTACTTTTGCAATTGGTGCAGTAGTAAACTCTAAGAATTTCACCACCAACTCTCATTACATTTCTTTAAAGTCTAAAGACGCAGTTGCAGATTATTTTAGACATAAATATAGTAAAAGGCCCAATGTAGATTTAAAATATCCAGATGTTAAAATTCACATTCATATCCAGAAAGAATGGTTAACTGTTTCTATCGATTCTTCGGGAGATTCTTTGCACAAAAGAGGGTATAGAACAGCTACAAATATCGCACCAATTAACGAGGTTTTGGCCGCAGGTATGGTGCTGTTATCTGGTTATACAGGTGAAGAAAACTTTATAGATCCCATGTGTGGTTCAGGAACTATCTTAATAGAAGCTGCCATGATTGCTAATAATATTCCTGCGAATATCAATAGAAAATTGTTCGCTTTTGAGCAATGGAAGGATTATGATGAAGACTTGTATTTTACAATTCAAGAATCTTTATTAAAGAAAATCTGTTCTTCTCATTTTAAAATTATGGGCTTTGATAAAGCTCCTTCAGCAGTAGAAAAAGCAACTGCAAATGTTGCAAATGCCAATTTAGATGAGTTTATTGGAGTACACCATGTAAACTTTTTTAACTCTAAAAAAGAAGTTTTCGGAAACACTACTATTTTGTTTAACCCACCATATGGTGAACGTTTAAATATAGACACAGAAGAATTTTATAAAAAAATAGGTGACACCCTAAAAAACAATTACCCAGGCTCTACAGCGTGGTTAATTACATCAGATACAGATGCTTTAAAAGCGGTAGGACTAAGGACTTCTAGAAGAATTGCATTGAAGAACGCAGATTTAGATTGTAAGTTTGTAAAATATGAACTTTATGAAGGTACCCGTAAATTTAAAGAACCAAAATTAGATTCAGATTTAGATTCTGAAACGGAAGCTGAGGTTGATATAGAGGATTAATTTCTTATTAGCTATGTGCCGTATTTAAGTTATTTTACTTTCATTCGAAAGATAGTATCTTTTTTATAAAAAAATAAGAAAGGATAGCCCTCCAACCAAAGTTAGATGGCTTGTTCGCTTTTGTATAATTTAAAAGGAATTGCATTCTAATTTTACGTAATTTTGAAATTAACATAAAAGAGCAACCTATCCATTTTATAGACGTCATATTACCAATTCCTATTCAGAGAACATTTACGTACTCTGTAACCGAAGAAGAAGCAGATTTCTTAAGCAAAGGAATGCGTGTTGCCGTTTCTTTTGGGAAGTCTAAAATGTATACAGGGTTGGTTCTTAATATTCACACAAATGCACCAACGTTGTATGAAGCAAAAGAAATTCATCAAATTTTAGATGAAATACCTTTAGTTAATGACAAACAATTACAACATTGGCAATGGATTGCTAATTATTATATGTGTTCTTTAGGTGATGTATACAGAGCTTCGCTGCCTTCTGCTTTCTTATTAGAAAGTGAAACCATTATCTATAAAAATGATATTTTCTTAGACGAAACTATTTTATTAGATGATGAATTCTTGATTTTTGAAGCTTTGCAGCAGCAATCTCAATTGACAATTCATCAAGTAATTGCTATTTTAGGGAAGAAAAAAGTAATGCCTATAGTTAATGGGTTAATTCGAAAAGAAGCAATTGTAATAAAAGAAGAAATTTACGAACAATACAAACCAAAGTTAGTAAAATATGTTCGTCTTCATAAAAATTATACTTCAGATGATTCGTTAGGAAAATTATTAGAAGAATTGTCTAGAGCAAAAAAACAGCGAGAAGCTGTTTTGGGATTTTTTCAATTATTAACTTCAAAAAAACCTATAAAGGCAAAAGAATTAGAAGAAAAAGTGGCTGTTTCTTCCAGTATTTTAAAGTCTTTGGTGGATAAAGAGATTTTCGAGTTTTACCATATTCAAATAGATCGAGTTCAATATAAAGGAGATACTAATGATTTAAAGGTACTGAATGAGTTTCAAGAGAAAGCACTTGCTGAAATTAAAGAAACCTTCAAAGAAAAAGACGTTACTCTTTTGCACGGAATTACAAGTTCTGGCAAGACAGAGGTATATACCAAGCTAATTCAAGAAGTTTTAGATGAAGGCAAACAAGTATTGTTTTTATTGCCAGAAATTGCATTAACCACTCAAATTATTGTGCGTTTACAGTATTATTTTGGTGAACAAATTTCTGTTTTTCATTCTAAATATTCCATAAATGAAAGGGTGGAAGTGTGGAATAATGTTTTAAACAACAAACCAAAAGCACGTATTATTTTAGGAGCAAGATCTTCTGTTTTCTTGCCATTTTCTAATTTGGGTTTAATAGTAGTAGATGAAGAGCACGAAACCTCTTACAAACAGTTTGAGCCTTCACCTAGATACAACGCAAGGGATGCAGCCATAGTATTGGCTAAAATTCACAAGGCTAAGATATTGTTGGGCTCTGCAACACCTTCGCTAGAGACTTATTATAATGCTCAGCAAAATAAATATGGCTTTGTTGAATTAAATAGGCGTCATGGAAATGTTCAATTACCTAAAATTGAATTAATTAACGTAAAAGAAAAGCAGCGAAAAAAAGAAATGAAGGGCCATTTTTCTGATAGATTGTTGGCATTAATTCAAGAAGCTTTAGAACTAAAAGAACAGGTGATATTATTTCAAAATAGACGTGGATATTCGCCAGTTGTAGAATGTAAAACATGCGGCGTTTCTCCCGAATGTCCAAATTGCGATGTTACGCTTACGTTTCATAAATTTAAGCATGAATTACGATGCCATTACTGTAGTTACCAGCGTGCAATGCCAAATAGTTGTGGCGCATGTGGAAGCAATACATTAGACACCAAAGGTTTTGGAACCGAGCAAATAGAGTTGGAATTGAAAGAAATTTTTCCAGAATATAAAATTGGTAGAATGGATTTAGATACTACAAGAGGAAAACACGGATATCAGAAAATAATTGGTGCTTTTGAAGCCAAAGAAATAGACATTCTTGTGGGAACACAAATGTTGTCTAAAGGGTTAGATTTTGAAAACGTTTCGTTAGTAGGAATTTTAAATGCAGATACCATGCTAAATTTTCCAGATTTTAGAGCACATGAGCGCGGTTATGATATGATGGTACAAGTTTCAGGTAGAGCAGGAAGAAGTAAAAAACAAGGAAATGTGGCCATTCAGACTTACAATCCGTTTCATCAAATACTGCAACAAGTTTCTACAACAAATTATACAGAAATGTATAAAGAACAATTGCAAGAAAGGTATCAATACAAATATCCACCATACTATCGATTGATAAAAATTACATTAAAACATAAAGATTACAACAAAGTAGATAGCGGAGTAAATTGGTTATTTAAAGCTTTGTACAACTCTTTTGGGGAACATGTTCTTGGACCAACAGCGCCTGCTGTGGCAAGAATTAGAAATCAGTATATTAAAAATATTATAATTAAAATTCCGCCAAAACAAGGTTTAGCAAATACGAAAAATCAGATTACTAAAATCAAAAACACGTTTGAGGCTGTGGCAGACTTTAGACCTATTCGCTTTATTATTGATGTAGATGCTTATTAATTTATTAAACGCTTTTTTTTATTAAGGCGTACAACTATTTTTCTTTAGAATATAAAGATGCAAATGGACTAGATTTAAATGAAATGCAATAGGACAATTTTAATATTATAAATTATTGCTTAAGTATTTATGTAAATTATAAATCAATAATTTTTTATACAAAGTATGATTTAGATCTATTATATAAATACGCAGAAACTAGAAATATCTCTATAAGAATTCGTCTCGATTTTGACTAATTATCTCTTAATTTCTGAATCATTTAATAATATTTAACTGTAAAAAATAAAATATTAATAATTATATAAAACGCATGTTCTATTTTAATAATAATATTTTTTTTCAATAAAATATTATCGTATTCATAAAAATTAGAAACACTCTTTTTTTATACCAATAAGAAAAAAAAATCTTATAAATTTACCTTCTTAATGATCAATTAAAGAAAAATGAAAATAGGAATCCCTAAAGAAATTAAAAGTAACGAGAGTAGAGTTGGCATGACACCAGCGGGTATCTTTGAACTTACAAAGAAAAATCATACTGTTTTTGTACAATCAATGGCAGGAGAAGGCAGTGGTTTTCTTGACAAAGACTATCTAGAAGTGGGAGCAACTATTTTACCAACAATTGAAGAGGTATATCTTCAAAGCGAAATGATTGTTAAGGTCAAAGAGCCAATTGCACTAGAATACCCTTTGGTTAAAGAAAATCAGATTGTTTTTACGTATTTCCATTTCGCTTCTAGCGAGCCTTTAACAAAAGCCATGATTGCAAGCAAATCTGTCTGTATTGCATATGAAATGGTAGAAGATGATAAAGGAACATTGCCTTTATTAACACCCATGTCTGAAGTTGCGGGAAGAATGGCCATACAGCAAGGCGCAAAGTATTTAGAAAAACCAGTTAGAGGAAGGGGTATCTTATTGGGAGGTGTGCCCGGAGTTGCACCCGGAAAAGTATTGGTTTTAGGAGCTGGAGTTGTGGGTGTACAGGCGGCTAAAATGGCGGCAGGCTTAGGAGCGCATGTGACAATAATGGATATTAATATGAAGCGTTTGCGTTATGTAAATGATGTACTGCCTAGCCATGTTGTAACTGCTTTCTCTAATGAACACGCAATTAGACAACACATAAAAACGCATGATTTAATAATTGGAGGCGTATTGGTAAAAGGAGGCAAAGCTCCAAAACTAATTACAAGAGACATGTTAAAAGAGATGAGACCAGGAACGGTTATTGTAGATGTTGCGGTAGATCAAGGTGGTTGTTTTGAAACTACGAAGCCAACAACACATGAAGACCCAACGTATATTATAGATGATGTTGTGCATTATTGTGTAGCAAATATGCCAGGAGCAGTGCCACATACTTCTACTTTGGCATTAACAAATGTAACTTTACCGTTTATTCTAATGCTTGCAAATAACGGATGGGAGAAAGCTTGTGAAGTAGACCTAAGTTTATCAAAAGGACTAAGTATTGTAAAAGGCGAGGTACGCTATAAAGAGATAAATGAAGCTTTTAACTTATAAATTGTTACCGCTTTACTGGAAGCTAAAATCACTTGACTGATAGAAAATTAGGCAAGAATCAAGAGACATGAACCAAGGCTTAAAACTTAAAACCAAATTATAACTGTTTGACAAATAGCGGATTTTTAATTTTATATTTGCAGTAATAACGATGTTTAGCGCATTTAGAAAAGGAAAATCTTTTTTTAAATAATTACTTTAAAATATAAAGAAAGTAAGACTGTTTTTATTGCATATAGAAGCTTTTGTTGGATAAGAATAGAGTTGAGTTACAGTAGGAATTTGTTGCAGACAAACATTTAAAAATAATTAGTGGTAATAAGTAAAAAGTAACTATATTTGCACCCTTAAAAATAAACATTTAAAATTTAATTTATGAATCATTACGAAACTGTTTTCATTTTGAATCCCGTTTT
>Ga0308003_1000843_pt1 | contig 13715 bp, 9 predicted proteins | sample Neamet36_FD_203159 | JGI IMG/M metagenome (GOLD analysis project Ga0308003, IMG submission 203159) | Marine microbial communities from water near the shore, Antarctic Ocean - #36 | ecosystem: Environmental > Aquatic > Marine > Unclassified | place: Southern Ocean | collected 2014-06-06
CAAAAATTAACAGATACTTTATGAACCGTTAACAATGAGGTCATCATTAGTTGAGGGGCAGAAGGAGATAATGGGGTGTAGACTGACCGATGATTTACGTATTAGTAGTCTATTATTGGATTAATTATTGGATTAATTATTGGATTAATTATTGGATTAATTATATGAACATCAGATGATCGGTCAGGTAATTTATTGGGTTGTTTATTATCATGTATAGCCAAGAGGGGTTTCTGAACACTTATTAATATAATTTTAGACAATCTTTTAAAGTAATGATTTCAAGTAATACTTTCAGGTAATGATTGAATTTTTTTGTTAGTTAGTTAGAATCAAGTTAACTCTAGAGGTCAGACCTCTTTGTTTTTTAATTTCAATAGCGTGTATGGAGTAATGAATGACAGCCAAAAGACTAACCACAGCTACGGGTGAGCGTATAGCCATTGTTGCAGGCTTGCGTACCCCGTTTGCTAAGCAAGCCACCGCTTTTCATGGAGTACCCGCAGTTGATTTGGGTAAAATCGTTGTTAATGAATTATTACAAAAACACGATATTGATCCCGGTATTATTGACCAACTGGTTTTTGGCCAAGTGGTACAAATGCCGGAAGCGCCAAATATTGCACGTGAAATCGTATTAGGTACGGGGATGAATGTAAGTACTGATGCTTACAGTGTGTCGCGTGCCTGTGCTACGAGTTTTCAATCAACTGTTAATGTTGCTGAATCTATTATGGCAGGGCATGTTGATGTAGGTATTGCTGGTGGTGCAGATTCATCGTCAGTAGCACCTATTGGTGTTTCAAAAAATCTAGCTCGTATTCTCGTTGACTTGACTAAAGCAAGAACATTAGGACAAAGGCTTTCTTTATTGCGTCGCCTTGGCTTAAAAGATTTATTACCTGTTTCTCCGGCTGTTGCTGAATACTCTACGGGTATATCTATGGGGCAAACAGCAGAGCAAATGGCGAAAACGTATCAAATATCCCGTCAAGATCAAGATGCTTTAGCACATAGATCACACACGTTAGCCACGCAAAGCTGGCAAGAGGGAAAACTAGCCGGTGAGGTCATGACCGCGCATTCACAGCCTTATAAAAACTTTATTGATAAAGATAACTGTATTCGTGAAAACTCAGTATTAGAGAGTTATGCAAAATTAAAACCTGTTTTTGATCGCAAACATGGCACCGTTACCGCAGCAACAAGTACACCTTTAACCGATGGTGGCGCTGCTATTTTATTAATGCGAGAGGGCAGAGCGAAAGAGTTAGGTTATAAACCACTGGGGTATATTCGCAGCTTTGGTTTTGCTGCAATAGATGTTTGGCAAGACATGCTAATGGGGCCAAGTTATGCCACACCTATCGCTTTACAACGCGCAGGTATGACATTGGCTGATTTAGATTTAATTGAAATGCATGAAGCGTTTGCGGCTCAAGCGCTAGCGAATATGCAAATGTTTGGTAGTACTAAGTTTGCCCGTGAGCAGCTTGGTAGAGATAAAGCGATTGGTAATATTGATATGGATAAGTTTAATGTAATGGGAGGCTCGCTAGCTTATGGTCACCCATTTGCAGCAACAGGCGCGAGGCTTATTACTCAAACGCTTAATGAGTTAAATCGCCGAGGTGGCGGTGTTGGTTTAACAACCGCTTGTGCCGCAGGTGGTTTAGGTGCAGCAATGATTGTGGAGACAGACTAATGACTGAAAAAATAAACTTAAATGACATTGAGCATGATAACTCAGCTACCAACAATGTTATGCCAGAAGAATCAGCAATACCTTTACATAACAGTGCTTTTACCTTAGTACGTCATGACAATGGTGTAGCTCATTTAGTGATTGATGTCATTGGTGAAACGGTTAATACCTTAAAAGCAGAATTTGCAGAGCAGATTACTGCCGTATTAGCTGAAATTAAAGCCGATACAGCAATGAAAGGTATTGTACTGTGTAGTGCTAAGCAAAATTCTTTTGTTGCTGGCGCGGACATTAACATGCTTGACGCTTGCCAAAGCCGTGAAGAAGTTGTGGCCTTATCTCGACAGGGCCAACGTATATTTACATTATTAGAGCAATTACCTATACCCATTGTTGCTGCGATAGATGGTACCTGTTTAGGTGGTGGTTTAGAGCTTGCTATGGCTTGCCATGCAAGGGTATGTAGCGATAATATTAAAACATCTTTAGGTTTACCTGAAGTGCAATTAGGCTTATTACCTGGCAGTGGTGGAACTCAGCGCTTACCTAAATTAGTCGGCTTACAAAAAGCCTTAGATATGATACTTACAGGTAAACAGTTACGGGCTAAGCAGGCATTAAAGTCAGGCTTAGTCGATGATGTTGTCCCCAGTAGTATTTTATTAGACGTTGCAGATAAACTGGTTATATCGTTGCATCAGCAAGGTAAAAAAAACGTTAAGCGTAAGCAAAGCGCAATGGACAAATTATTAGAAAATAATACAGTTGGCCGAAATATTGTTTATCAACAAGCACAAAAGACCGTCTTAGCAAAAACTCAAGGTAATTATCCGGCACCCCTTAAAATAATTGACTGTATCCGAACAGGTTTAGAATTTTCATCTGAAAGTGGTTATCGATTAGAAGCTGAGAACTTTGCTGATTTAGTGATGAGTGATGAATCAGTACAATTACGTCAACTGTTTTTTGCTACAACAGCAATGAAAAAAGAGCAGGGCGTTTCAGGCGTTATGCCCGAAAAAATACAAAAAGCAGGTGTTTTAGGTGGGGGGTTAATGGGAGGCGGTATTGCTTTTGTCACAGCCACTAAAGCTAACGTACCTGTACGTGTTAAAGATATTAATCATACGGGTATTAGCCAAGCATTAAAATACAGCTATCAACTATTGAATAAAAAAGTAAAACGTCGTTTTTTACTTAACAGTGAAATGCAAAAACAGTTAGCGATGATTACCGGCAGTATTGAATACACGGGCTTTAAGTCTATTGATATGGTGATTGAAGCGGTTTTTGAAGATTTAACTTTAAAACAGAACATGGTTGCTGAAGTTGAAGAACACGGCCATGAGAACACTATTTTTGCAAGTAATACGTCCAGTTTACCTATAGAGAAAATTGCAGCCAAAGCACAGCGCCCTGAAAATGTCATTGGCCTACATTATTTTTCACCGGTTGATAAAATGCCGCTAGTAGAAATAATTCCTCATGAAAAAACATCCGATCAAACTATTTCAACAACAGTAGCATTTGCTAAAAAACAAGGTAAAACACCTATTGTTGTTAAAGATAAAGCCGGATTTTATGTTAATCGTATTCTGGCGCCGTATATGAATGAAGCGGCTATTTTATTGCTTGATGGTGAACCTGTTGATAAAATAGATAAAGCTCTCGTTAAATTTGGCTTTCCTGTAGGACCTATGCAGTTGCTTGATGAGGTAGGTATTGATGTAGGCGCTAAAATAGGACCTATTTTACAAGCCGATTTAGGAGACCGCTTTGCCGCACCAGCGGCTTTTGATAAATTACTGGCTGATGGTCGTTTGGGTAAAAAGGCCAAAAAAGGTTTTTATCAATATCATAATAAAACCTTGGCTGAAACCTTAAAAAATAGACTTAAAGGGATTAAATCAAGCCAAAAACAAGTAGATGAAACTATTTATAGCCTGCTAGATATTAAGCCTAAAGGTACTTTGTCTACTGACGAAATTAGTAAGCGTTGTACGTACATGATGTTAAATGAAGCAGCACGTTGTGTTGATGAGGCCATTGTTAGAAATGCAAGAGATGGTGATATTGGTGCTATTTTTGGTATTGGCTTTCCACCCTTTTTAGGCGGACCACTACGTTATATTGATATCATTGGTGCTAAATCAGTTGTTGCCCAGTTAAGTCAATGGGCAGAGCAATACGGTGAGCGTTATAGCCCTTGCGAAGCATTAGTGACGATGGCTGAAAATGATGATGTTTATTACCCTCTTAAGATAAAGGCAAGTAAAGACACTTAAATTTTGATAGAGGTACTTAAGTTACTTTAATATTTAAGTTTAATATTTAAGTTTAATACTGAAGTTTAACTTTTAACTTTAATATAACGTAAAGCTGTTACTTTGTGTAACAGCTTTTTATCGTGAAATTATATCCCACCACGAATATGTTGTTTTACTTGAGATTGATAAAACATTTTTAACTTTTTATCAATTTCCTCATCAAGGGGGGCCAAGTGACTCACCTGTGCATTATTTATTACTTGTTGCGTACTACTTGCACCCGCAATAATGGTGCTGATCTGTGGTTGATCTAATAACCAACGTAACGAGGTGTCTACTAAGTTTAAATGACTAGGTAACATTGTTTTAACCTGATCGGCTAATTCAACCCCTTTATTAAACGGTAATCCATTAAATGTTTCACCAACGTGAAACGCGGCACCGTCTTTATTATAATTACGATGATCTTGCTCGGAAAACTGCTGGTTTTTAGCCATCTTTCCACTTAACAATCCACTCGCCAATGGTAAACGAACAATAATGCCTATATTATTTTCGGCGGCCTTTGGTAATAATGTTTCGATCGCCTGTTGTCTGAAAATATTAAAAATAATTTGTACCGTAGCAAGCTTAGGTACTTGGCAGCAAAAGATTGCATCATCAATCATTTCTACACTGGCACCAAAGTTTTTAATCAGTCCTTGTTGTTGAAAATCTTCTAACCAATTAAATATTTCTCCATCACGTAATACTTCAGGGGGAATACAATGTAACTGTACTAAATCTAAAGCTTCAAGACCTAAGCGTGTTAGCGAGCCTTGTATGTTTTCTTTTATTTTATTTTTCGTGTAACCCGTTGGAAATAACGTCCCGCCTCGGCCAACCTTAGTAATAACAAAAGGCTTTTCGTTGCTTTTTTTTAACCATTGTCCGATACGTTCTTCGCTGATTCCACCGCCGTACACATCAGCGGTATCTAATAAATTAATTCCTTCATTTGAGGCTGCCGATAATATTTCTTGTGCTTGTTTATCTTCAAGGGGGCCAAAATCATTCCCTAATTGCCAGCAACCTAAGCCTATTTCAGAAACCTCAAAGCCTGTACTGCCTAATATTCTTTTTTTCATTATTGCTTACCTTTTTAATGGGAATTCTAATCATTACTAAACGATTATTCATCTTGCTTAAATTGATTATTCAAAACGATATTTTTGCCCAACTTGATGTCGAATAGTATCCATAACCTTCATCGTGTCGAGTGTATCTTGGTGAGTGATACCAGGGCTTTCTAACAGACCCGCACGAATACAGGACATTGCTTCTTCAATTTCGTATTCAAAACCTGTTGATCTGAAAGGTTGATCAATCGTTACTGTTTCACTATCGGTAATTAACGTCGCTTTATTGGTACACCAAAACATATCATGTATTTTAATGTGGCCTTTAGTACCAGAAATACAAAAATCGTTACCGTGTTTTGCCATGAAACTACAAGTAAACTGTGAAAATCGACCATCGCTGTACTGCATGTTTACCGAGGTATGCTCGTCAACCGCTGTTTCTGTTAATAATGACGTCGCTTGAATAGATTCAGGATTTTCACCGTAAACCCATTGTGAGATAGTGATGTTATATATGCCCATGTCTAACAAGGCTCCACCGGCTAAATCATGATTATATAGTCGGTCGTCTAGATCTCTTGGTATACAAAAACCAAAGCTCGACTGTAACGACTTTACTTCACCGATAACACCCGCATCTAACCAACTTTTAACTTGCTTATAAATAGGCAGAAAACGCGTCCAAACGGCTTCCATTAAAAACAGACCTTTAGATTTTGCCAGTAACATCAGCTCTTCTGATTGTGCGGCATTCACTGTTAAAGGTTTCTCACAAAGCACGGCTTTACCGGCCTCTAAACATAATTTAATTTGTTCATAATGAAAACGATGTGGCGTAGCAATATAAATAGCATCAATTTTTCCATCGTTCGCTAGTTCATTGTAATCTTGATAGATGTTTTCAATCTTATATTTATGCGCAAAATTTGACGCTCTTTGCTCATTGCGACTAGCAACCGCGTAAAGTTCGGCATCCTCTATCACGGTTAATGCTTGAGCAAAATTTTCAGCAATACGTCCAGGACCAATAAGGCCCCATCGAAAGTGTTCCATTGTTTATTCTCCCTATAATCAGTAGTCTTTGTATGAGTAAATTCATCAGTAATAACATAAATAACAAGTTTAGTTTACCTAATAAAACATTGTTTACATATACCTATACTTTAAATCGCAGATTTCAGTCAATAGATTTAAGTTTACAACCTACTCGTTATTTAATTTCACTTGCTAATTCATTGATTATAAAATAGAGTTACTAATCTAAATAATAATAGTTGTTATTTGCTTGTTTATTACTCTTCTTTTTTCAATAAATAAGTTTGTAACAGTATTAACTCTCGTCTTATCTATGCTCTGTAGCCGCTTAATATGAGATGTATTGATCCTTCATAAATTAAATAATTTAGGAGTGATTTAGTCGTAGAGTAACGTAGACCAATAGAAGATAGGTTATGATTAAAAAATGGTTTTTTTCGAATAATTTAGAAATTATAGGCCCTCTAGATTTAAGAGCGGCAAAAAAATATTTACTTGAATATCCCAACGTTTATGGATGGCATCCCTCATTTACTCAATGGAAACCTGTGAGTTGTATCGATGAGTTTTCTGCTGTATTACCGCCAGTAATACAAGCACCATTAATTCCAAAAGAGATTTCTGAACAGTTTTTAGCTAAACAGCAAAGATTAGAAGGGAGCCTCATTACTATTAATAATAATCTTAAAAAAACGCAGTATTCACTGAATGAATTTGATAAAAAAATAGCTGAATATAAAACGTTAACTAAAGATTTAAATGGTGATATAAAAAATGCAATTGATAATGTTGAAATAAAGTACAGCAGCCTAAAATCTAAATTATCGCAAATTGGCAATGCAGTTAATATAGCAGATAAAGAAATGTTAGACGCTGTTGACACCTTTGATAGTAGGATGAATTCAAATAATATTTTTATGCCATCTTGTAATCAAGGCGTTACCATAAAGAGTAGAGTAAATAAAAGAAGTACTGTTTATGATATAAAGAGTCATAGTCACTTAGTACAAGAGAAGGTCGTAATTACTCAGCCAAGCGTAAAAGCAGAGGCGCAAAAAAAGCCTGAACGAACATATAGAGGTGCACCTATTTTAAAGTCGGATAAATCAGAAAGTAGAAATAAAACAGGCGTATATCAACAAACATATAGAGGCGTACCTGTTTTAAAAGCTTAACATGATAAATGCTAGCATTAGCTTTTATTAGGTTAAATAAAAAAGCGAGTATAGATTATTCAATTATATTGTCGCGTTTAATTACCCTTTGTTATGGTCTAGTTTATTTAATAGTTTTGCCTAATAACTAAAGCCTTTTAGTATTTGATCTTGCTTGATGTAATAAAGGTATCAATATCGGTAACGATTTCACCACTGGGTCGTTGTACTTGGTCTAGTGACTCACTTTGTGAATACAAGATAAATCGATCTGGCTTGCAGGTATTGTCTAAACGCTCTTTTATAAAGGTTTTTACTTGCGCTAGCGTTAACGTTAACACGGCGTGTAGTAAATTCATCATCTTTATTACAAATAGCGGCCCAAAAACGTTGACTTTTAATACGTAAGTTCTGATCTTTTTCTTGTAACTGACTCGCTAATCCTTGTTGTATATGTTGCCATTGGTCCTCATCAATATCATCGAGATCGCTAATACTTTTATTGATAAATTTATCCATGGCGTTGGCTAATGTAAAAGCATCACAATGGGGTGACTGAATATACAAAGCAATACCTGGGTAACTGTTAATAGGCATATAACCAACCCCCACTAAATAACCGTATTGTTTTTCGGTACGCATTTTTTGAAAAAATAAAGGCGATAATATGTGACTAGTAATCATGGCTAGCGCAATTGATGTATCGTCTTTGTGTAGTAATGGTGTGTATATAACACAAGCATGATCATGCTCAAGTAAAGTAATAGGTAATAAAACAGTTTCTTTATTGGCAATATCAGTGACAGGGCATTGCATGGCATATTGTTCATTGACGTTACCTTTAAAAGCTTGCTCAATGGTATCGCATAATTGCTGTGCATGGTCAGTTAGCCAATTTCCATGAATAAGCACTTCTAAGGTTACTTGCTTAAATAATTGCTGACTAAACTGCTTATATTGACTAAAGCTTATTTGGCTGAGTGCTTCAGCTAATGCATTACTTGTCGGGTTATTAGGCTGCATAACAGAGCTGAGAGTCGCAAATAATTGTGATATTGATTTACTTTTATCACTATTATTCCAATGTTTAATTAGCTGCTGTTTAAAGAGAGTAAAATGCGCCTCTATCACTTGATGGCTTTGTAATCTTTTTAATAGCTTTGTTAATAATAAATGCTGATTTTCACTGTAACCTGATAATTGTACTGTGACACCTCCTTGATGTGCGTACAGGTGATAATGTATGCCAGCTAATTCTGCTTCGTAATTTTCTTCAATTACAGTATCGGTGTACAAATCTACAAATAAACGTGTCATAGCCGTATTAGCTACACTGGCAACAACCAAGGGTGAATCAATACCTACATAAAGATAACCTTTGGGTACTTTGAATGTGTGGTCTTTTTTATACCAAGCGATTAAACCATTTTTACTGATTATTTTTTCAGGCTTTATTGCTTGTTTTTTAGTTAGATCTTGTTTATTTTTACTGTGATAAATAGTGGGTGCTTCAATAATGTATGGGTTTGGCGGTGGTAAATATAAACCGTGGGTGTGCGCTTTATTAAGTAACTTTTCTTGGTGTAAATTGGTTTTATGAAAATCAGTATCACGCCAATCAGCTAATTGCTGTTTAGCAATCGGTGTTACATGATAGGGCACTTGATACCAATAGCTTTTTTCAGAAAACGTATTATTTTGGCTAATGTGCATAAGGCGCATATTATCAACATGTAAGTAGCTAAGTAACGTTGCAATATTTTCTTGTGACATCCCAGACATGACATAATCCCCAAAAATATAATCCTCTTCTGGGTAGTACTGCATATTGACAACTAATTGACTGACACTGTCTAAAGGTCGCATTTTTTCATGATAAATAAAGGCTAAGTTACTGATTTTTTGTTTTTCTTGATAAAAGTATTCGGCTATTTCAGCTTTTTTTAACAATGCGATATAAGTAAAAACTATATCAATAACTTCATTGAGGTGGGCTTCACCTAATTCAGTTAATGCAATACTGACATTAAAGTCTTTAAAATTAGAGCCATTAATACCACACCCTGCAGTTAGCCCTAATGCCCATTCATGCTTTTTAAGTAAAGATAAAATACTGCCTTGACCTTCATGGCCTAATAAATAAGCCAGTATCGACTCAGGTTTGTCTTGGTAATATTGGTCGATACTTCCCATCGCAAAACTAATAATGAGCTGATGATCATTTTTAACGGGACACACATCAATTTTAATCTTTTGATTTTCAGGTAAATATAAAGGTTGTTCAATTTTAGGTAAGGGTGCGTCGGCCGATTTTATATCACTAAATAAATTTTCAGCAAGGCTTTTGAGTTCAATCAAACTTTGAGGCCCCTCCAATGCTAGCGTCATGTATTCAGCGCGATAATAGGTTTGGAAAAATGCTTGTATTTCTTTACTTATATTTTGACCATTTCGATCCGCTAATGTATCTATATTACCAACAGAAAATTGTGAAAAGGGGTGTTCAGGATTAATTGTTTCTTTATGAACATCATATAAGCGCCTGATATCGTCTTTTAATTTTAGTTTGAACTCCGCATCTATATTTTCACGTTCTTTCACGACAAATTCATCAGCAAGTAGAGGGCTAATAAAAAACTCACTAAATCGTTCTAACGCAGGTGAAAAATGGCTTGAGGTAATATCAAAAAAGAAACAAGTATGTTCAGTACCGGTCCATGCGTTGGGGTTACCACCATGCTGGCTAATAAATTTTTGATATTCACTACCATCAGGAAAGTTTTTTGTACCCAAAAATAACATATGCTCTAAAAAGTGGGCTAAACCTTGCCTGTCTTTTGGATCATTAAAGTGCCCAACATTAACCGCTAATGCGGCCGCAGATTTAGTTGTTTCCTCATTATGGATAAGCAGTACGCGTAAACCATTTTCTAGGATGATAGCTTGATACTGTTTTATATCATTGGGACTTTGTTTTAACATTAAGACTCCTAATAACACTTTTAACAGCAAAGCGTATGACGATAATAGCGATAATTAATGAATGTAACAGGAAGGAAAGCAATTCCTTAATTACTTAAAGGAATAAAAAGAACCTATTTATTCTTAACCGTTGTTATTAAAATGCACTAATTTCTATTACTATAGCGGTTTAAAATAACTTAGACTCAATAGTTTAGCTCATAATTTCGATAAAGAGCTAACATTTGAAATTATCCGCACAGATAACTTACCCGTAGTTGGCGAGAGAAATAATGCAAATTTATATAATGCGCCATGGAGAAGCCCAAGATTTTGTTGGGGAAAATAGTGTTGATGACAGCCAAAGAGTATTAAGTGCTCGAGGTGAAGTTGAAGCTAAAATAATGATTGATTGGTTTGAAAAAATGCCAATATCGCCTAAGCATGTTTTTGTTAGCCCTTACGTTAGAGCGCGACAAACCTGTGACATTGTAACGTCTTTAATGGATACCATTATTACTCCCCTTGATTTCATTACGCCTTTAGATGATGCGAAGCCCGTGCATGACTTTATTGACGGTTGGTTGACTGAGCAAATTTTTTATAAAAATAAAGGTAGTGATGAAAGTACGAATCAGCAGCAAGAAAGTTTATTAATTATTTCCCATATGCCTTTAGTGAGCTTCTTAGTGGCAGAATTAACACAGTCTAATAATACTCCTATTTTTGCAACCGCGGGTGTTGCCCATATTGAGTATGATATTGATAAAATGCAAGGCACATTGCAAGGTATGATTTGCCCCTAGTTTTTTAATAAGCTGTTTTATTGATGTTATTATTGATGTAATTAACTTTAACTGACTCTAGCCTTAAGCTTAATCGCGATTAAACTTATCTTTTAATTCGATTAACGCTAATATAGCACCATTCCCCCCCCACTCTAATGGGGCTTGGTGAAAAGCCATAACATCGGGATGTTGTACTAACCAATGTGGAACTTTGTTCTTTAAAATATGGGAGCCTATGCCATGCACTACACATATGCATTGAGCGTGTTCTTTTTGGCAAGCAAAAAGTAGGGCGGCCAATTCTTTTTTTGCTTGATTTTGATCTAATCCATGTAAATCTAAAATTAAGTCAGGACTATAGTAGCCTCGACGCAAATTTTTAACTTCAAACGTGTCAACATCTTCTCTAACGTATTTCATTGGACCTTGTTTATTTAAATCAGGTTCAAACTCATCAGAGAAATGAAATTGCGCTATCGCTTTATTTGCTTTGTTATACGCTTGGTCATTTTTTAGGGAGGTGTTAGACTTGTGCCCGTTTTTAATTAAGCGAACCGTGTCGTTAACCATGGGCTTAACTTGACCAATAGCTTCTGTAAAAAGTTGCTTTTCATCAATAAATGCTTCTTGGCTATTTTTTTGCATTTCGTTATGCATTTTTTGTAATGAGGGTACAGATATATTTTTTGTACTCTGACGCAGCGTACTCTTTTCAATATTCGCACGGAGTTCGGCTTTTATTGAAGCAAACTCAGTTTTTAAGGCTGACTTTATCGTAGGCTTTGGCGTAGATTTTAAGGCTTTGTTTTTCATTAGCGCAGTGTAAAACATTTTAACGCTAATAAAAATAAATTAATCTTGTTAAACTACCGGTTAACACTAAAACTAAGCATCAACGCTAAGTATTAATATTTAGAAGTACTCTAAGGAAAATAACGTGAGCAATACCAACATTGATAGCATCGCTCCAGTAGAAAGTATAACGTCGCAATTACACACGATTGCCGACTATTGTCGCTATGGCGCTAGTTTGTTTAATCAGGCAGAATTATTTTATGGCCATGGAACTGATAATGCTTTAAGTGAAGCACTTACGTTGGTCATGTTCACATTAGCTTTACCTGAAGATATGTGCGAAGACGTAATGAACTGTCGTTTAGTTGAACAAGAAAAGCAAAACATACTTTCTTTGTTTAAGCAGCGTGTTGAAACACAAAAACCGGTTGCTTATCTTACTAATGTTGCCTACTTTGCGCATTTACCTTTTTATGTTGATGAACGTGTTTTAGTGCCTCGCTCTCCTATAGGCGAACTGATTGAAAAACATTTTTATCCTTATTTTAGTGAAAGTAATCCACCACAACGTATATTAGATTTATGCACGGGTAGTGGTTGTATTGCTATTGCTTGTGCGAGTTACTTTCCTGATGCTGAAGTTGATGCCGCGGACTTATCGATTGATGCATTAGATGTTGCGCAAATGAACATTCAAAATCATGGTTTAAGTGACCAAGTTATCCCTCTTCAATCGGATGTTTTTTCTGGTCTTGAAGGGCAAAAATATGACTTGATCGTGACTAACCCGCCGTATGTTGACCAAGCTGATATCGATAGCTTACCGGCAGAATTTACGCATGAACCTAAAATGGGTCTAGGGTGCGGCGAAGACGGTTTAGACATCGTCCGTATTATTTTAGCGCAAAGTACGCAATACCTTAATGACGAAGGCATACTTATCTGCGAAGTAGGTAACTCTCAATACCATGTTGAAGCATTATACCCAGAAGTAGACTTTACTTGGTTAAGCTTTGAGCGTGGCGGACACGGTGTATTTATGCTCAATAAAGCACAATTAGACAAACATGCAGAAATGTTTATAGCAGCACTAAAATAGCGTAAACCAAAGGATACTATTTACACTATAAAATGTACTTTTAAATAGGCTATTTATAGGTAGCTAGTTACAAATTAAATAAACGAGAGAGTTGTACTCAATAGTTATACTCTCAGTTCAAATAAAAATTAATAGGCGGGAATATTAAATGTCAGGTAATACCTTCGGAAAGTTATTTACAGTCACCTCATTTGGTGAAAGTCATGGTTTAGGATTAGGCGCTATTATTGATGGCTGTCCTCCAGGGCTTGAATTATCTGAAGCAGACTTACAAATTGATTTAGACAGACGTAGACCGGGTAAAAATCGATTCACTACTGCACGCAGAGAACCCGATGAAGTTAAAATTTTATCAGGTGTTTTTGAAGGTAAAACCACGGGTACGCCTATTGGTTTAATGATCGAAAATACCGACCAACGTTCAAAAGACTACGGCAATATAGCCGATAGTTTTCGTCCAGGTCATGCTGATTACACTTATTGGCAAAAATACGGATTACGTGATTATCGTGGTGGTGGTCGTTCTTCTGCACGTGAAACGGCTATGCGTGTTGCTGCTGGAGCGGTAGCAAAAAAATATTTAGCTGAAAAATTTGGTATGACCATTCAGGCGTGTGTTACTCAAATTGGTGATATTGTTGCCAGTGGGCCTAACGGTACACCATTTAATGTTAATGCGGTTGATTGGAAAAGCGTGGAAGAAAATCCATTCTTCTTCCCCGATGAAACACAAATTGAACCTTTAAGTGAATACCTTAAAAGTATTATTAAAGAAAAAGATTCTATTGGC
>Ga0308003_1000844_pt1 | contig 13711 bp, 10 predicted proteins | sample Neamet36_FD_203159 | JGI IMG/M metagenome (GOLD analysis project Ga0308003, IMG submission 203159) | Marine microbial communities from water near the shore, Antarctic Ocean - #36 | ecosystem: Environmental > Aquatic > Marine > Unclassified | place: Southern Ocean | collected 2014-06-06
TAAAGGGTGGAGATCCTTTCGTATTTGGTAGAGGTGGAGAAGAAGCTCAAACTTTAGTGCAAAATAATATTCCAATTCGTATAATTCCTGGAATTTCTGCTGGTATTGGTGGCTTAGCATATGCTGGTATACCAGTAACACATCGAGACGTGAACCAATCTGTGACATTTGTTACTGGACATGACCAGAATGGGGAAACTCCACATTCGTTAAATTGGTCTGCAATCTCGCAAGGGAGTCAGGTTTTGGTTATTTATATGGGCATGAAACATGCAAAAAAAATTGCACATGAATTGATACTAGCTGGTCGTTCGCCTAATGAACCAGTAGCTATTGTGTCAAATGCGACGACTGAAACACAAACTGTTTTGGAAACCACATTAAAAATGATGAATGGGGACATAATAAAATCTGGTATTAAACCGCCTGCAATAATATGTATTGGGAAAGCCGTTCTAATGAGACAAGTACTTAATTGGCAAGATTTTATGAATGGGGGTTCGCCAAAAAATACTGATCCTCTTAATAGAGACTTCCTAACCGAAGTTTCTTAAATTGGTGGGTAAGGGATTAATATTATCTGCACCAAATTCGGGTAGTGGTAAGACAGTTATCACGTTAGGTATCCTCCGGGCTTTAAAAGGAAGATCTGTAGATATAATCTCTGCCAAATCAGGACCTGATTATATAGATCCGAGATTTCATGCGTTAGCCTCACAATCCGAATGTTTTAATCTGGATGCCTGGGCAATGTCTGAAGGAAGATTAACTAGTATAGCTAGTAAAAAAAATAATTATTTGATAATTGAAGGTGCAATGGGTTTATTCGACGGTGCTTTACCAAATGCTCAGGGTTCTACTGCCCATTTAGGACAGATATTAAAATTACCAATAATTTTAATAATAGATGCTTCAAAAACAAGTCAATCAATCGCTGCTATTGCTCAGGGTTTTATTAATTTTGACCATCGATTGAAAATTGGTGGTATAATTCTAAATAAGGTAGGATCTAAAAAACACGAACGTATTTTAAAAAATTCATTAAATGCAATAAACATCCCTGTTTTAGGTTGTGTATATCGAGATTCCCAATTGAAATTGCCATCAAGGCACTTGGGCTTAGTACAGGCCCAAGAACTATCAGATTTAAATAATTTTATTAATAATGCAGCGCAAATAATGGAAAGTTCTATCGATTTAGATCAGTTAATAAAAATCTGCACAGATCTACCTTCGCAAACAACATCAGAAATAATTTCTCCTCCAGCACAAAGAATAGCCATAGCATCAGACGCTGCTTTTGCCTTTACTTATCCACATATTTTAGATGATTGGCACAAGAGTGGTGCAGAAATAAGCACTTTTTCGCCATTGTCGGATCAAGTGCCTGATGAATGTGACCTTGTTTTTCTTCCAGGTGGTTATCCAGAACTATACGCAGCTAAGCTTGCCAACGCTCATCAATTCAAAAAGGCAGTAAAAGCTTCTGCTAATGTATATGGAGAATGTGGTGGATACATGACTATGGGAAATATTTTAATTGATGAGGAAGGCTACGCACATAAAATGCTTGGTCTTTTAAATTTAGAAACAAGCTTTGAAAATAAAAAACTACATTTAGGTTACCGTAAAATTTACGCTGAGGATGGATTTTTTACCGGATCTTATTCAGCCCATGAATTTCATTATGCCACAACAATTTCAGCAAAAGGCCAATCACTATTCTCTGTTCAAGACTCTGAAGAAAATAAATTACCAGATTCTGGCCTAATTAATGGCACTTCATCTGGTTCTTTTTTGCACATCATTGACAAACGCTACGAAAAGTAGAGGGTGTGCGAAAACGGAATTAATATGAGCAGAGTATCCCAAGAAAAGCGCAATGTAATCGTTTTAGTAATGGCGCAAGCGTTCCTTGGTGCTCAATTACCAATGATGTTTATAATTGGAGGATTGGCAGGACAATCACTTACAAATAACATTTGTTGGGCAACCCTTCCAATATCATTTATAGTTTTTGGAGCAATGACCACTGCACCTTGGCTCAGCCAATTCATGCAAAATTATGGACGTCGAATGGGTTTCATTCTAGGTGCTATTGCAGGCATTATTGGAGCAATAATTTGCGCAATAGGAATGTATAAAGGTATTTTTGGAATTTTGCTTATTGGATCATATTTAACTGGTATTTTTCAGTCATCCTTGGGCTTTTATAGATTTGCAGCGACAGATACAGCGTCGGAGTCATTTAAAGCTAAAGCAATATCATATACAATGGCAGGAGGGTTGCTTTCAGCAATCATTGGACCACAACTCGTAAAAGTAACCTCTGATTTATATACTACTCCTTTTTTAGGAGTTTATGTAACAGTTGTATTTATTAATATATTTGGAGCGTTTCTATTTTTATTTTTAGATATACCAGTACCAAAGAAAATTGTGACAGATGCCATCCCTTCACGAACACGGCTACAAATTCTTAAAACACCTCGAATATTGATATCTATAATTATAGCTATGGTTTGCTATGCTTTAATGACATTAGTCATGACATCTACACCATTGGCTGTCGTAGGTTGTGGCTATACTCAGAACAATGCTGCTGATGTGGTTAGCGCTCATGTTGTGGCAATGTTTTTACCGTCTTTTTTTACGGGCCATTTGATAAATCGTTTTGGAGTAACAAAAATAATTTCGATTGGATTAGTGCTCCTAACTGCTGCAGGGTTAGTGAATTTGTCAGGAGTATTACTAGGAAACTTTTTTATTGGTTTGGTATTGATTGGTGTTGGCTGGAATTTTGGTTTTATTGGCGCCACCACAATGTTAGCAACTTCTCACTCACCTTCAGAAAGAGGTAAGGTTCAAGGATTGAATGATTTATTTGTCTACGGTTTTGTAACCTTTGCATCAATCGCTTCCGGTGCATTAATGAATTGTTCTGGAGCAACACCAGCTGATGGTTGGAGTTCAGTGAACTTAGCAATGATTCCATTCTTAATATTAGCAAGTATATCTTTATTTTGGCTTTCGAAAAATAAAGATATTAATATGAATTCTGTAACGTAAGTTTAAAGAGCCGTACTTTCTTTCTAAACTCTGACAACTGCACACTTCCATCTAATAATGCTTTTGGATTATTAATTATTTTTTTTAATATAATTGGTGCCATCCAACCTATTCTAAAAATTGGAAAATATTTCTTATCTAAATCCATACTTTTTATATTTTTAATTTTATTTAATGCTTCTTTAGCTAAGGTGTGAATTCCCTCTTCGCTCAGATTAGGCAAAGGTTTTTTTCCAGCTTGTAGAAGCTGAGGCACGGCCATTAAATAAGATGCCATGCCAATACCACGGCCAAAAGAAATAACTGAGTCATCTATATTTGAGCACGCCGCTAATAAGTTTGATGAAGTATGTTCCACATACTCCCATAAATCATTATCACTTTCATGGCTCTCTGAGTAAATATCCCACCGTCTTGCTATGATTGTTTTCTTTAATAATTTTATAGCAAAATTCCGTTTATTAAGGTTTTGAGATAAATTAGAACTGATTGGATGCTCTGGGAGAATCTTCCCAAGCTCGATGGCCTCAAGCAACTCTTGCCACCACATAAGTCTCATTTCTGCAATCAAACTTTCAGAAGTAACCCAAGGCACTCGACTAACCTCAACGTTAAAAGCATAAATAGGAAAGGCTATTTGCCTAAAGGCATTATCACCCGCCATAAGAGCTAAAAATTTATCAGGGTCATGCCTTGAAACAATATCAATGCAATTATTTAAACTCACAATGAAGAAGCTCCATCACGTATTAATTTCCACTGAATAGCGTCTAGCAAAGCTTCAAATGAAGCATCAATTATATTAGCAGAGACCCCAACAGTCGACCAGCGCTTACCAACACCATCTTCACAGTCAATTATAACCCTTGTGACAGCCTCCGTCCCACCATCAGTAATTCTTACCTTAAAGTCGACTAATTTCATATCATCTATAATTTTTTGATAAGGACCTAAGTCTTTAGCCAAAGCCATTGAAAGAGCATTAATAGGGCCACGATCTGAACCAGAACTATCCAAGCTTTCGGAAACTGACAATACTTTCTTGTCTCCAATTTGTGTTACCACTACGGCTTCAGATATCGAAACCATTTTATTATACTTATTTTTTCTTCGTTCAACAGTGACTTTATATCTTTTAATTTCAAAAAATTTAGGCATTTTGCCCAGATGTTTTCGAGCCAAAAGCTCAAAGGACGCCTGGGCACTATCATATGCATAACCATCATCTTCTCGTGTTTTTATTTCATTCAAAATTTGTAAAAGTTTAGGATCATTATTTTCTGTACTCAATCCTGCTTCTTTTAATCTCATTCTTAAATTAGATTGCCCAGCCTGGTTGGACATTGGAATTACGCGTTGATTTCCAACCAAATTTGGATTGATGTGTTCATATGTTTCTGGTGCCTTTAGGATTGCGCTTGCATGTAATCCAGCCTTATGAGCAAACGCACTAGCCCCAACATATGCAGATTGTTTTAATGGGACACGATTCAAAACATCATCTAATGTTCTTGAAATTGCGGTCAATTGACTTAGTTTCTCTAAGGTCACATTTATTTTAAATATATTCTTGTAAGGCTCTTTAAGCAACAAAGTAGGTATAATACTAATTAAATTAGCGTTTCCACATCTTTCACCCAACCCATTTAGTGTCCCTTGTATATGTCTAGCTCCAGCTTCAACTGCCGCTAAACTGTTAGCAACGGCATGCTCTGTATCATTATGAGCATGAATACCAATGTGCGAGCCAGGAATACCTGAAGCAATAACCGCTTTTGTGACAACTGCAACATTTTGAGGCAAGGAACCACCATTTGTATCACATAAAACAATCCAACGTGCACCAGCCTTATAGGCGGTTTGGGCGGCTAATAATGCATACTCTGGATTATCCGCATACCCATCAAAAAAATGCTCACAATCAAAAATTGCTTCTCGTCCTTTTGAAACCAGGTGGGAAATACTCTCTTTTATATTATTTATATTTTCTTCTAAAGTCACACCAAGAGCTTTGTGAACGTGAAAATCATGTGCTTTTCCAACAAGACAAACGGCTTTAGTATTCGCATTAATAACTGCAGCTAAAACATCATCGTTCTCTACTGAAAAACCTGTTCTCTTTGTCATTCCAAATGCAGTAAATGTTGCCTTTGTTTCTTTAATAGTTTTGAAGAATTCGTTATCAGTTGGGTTGGCGCCGGGCCAGCCACCTTCTATATAATCCACACCTAACCCATCTAATGCACTTGTTATTCTAGCCTTATCAGAAGAACTAAAATCAACTCCCTGAGTTTGCTGACCATCACGTAGGGTCGTATCAAAAAGATATACTCGATCTACCATTTTAATGCCTCTAATTTTTTTAGATCGAAATCTTCTTTCAATTCCCAATCTATGCCATTTTCAGTATCGTTTATTATCAAACCTGCTTTCACAAATCCGTCTCGTAATTTATCAGCTTTAGCATAATCTTTTCGTAACCTTGCATCAGCTCTTTCTTTTAGTAACTCCGTTATCAAATTCTGCAATTCATCTGATAGTATTGTTTCGGATTTGTTTAAGATCGGATTATCAAAAAGTCCTAAAAAACTACCTGACGCTTTTAAATCTTTCACATTTCCACTTTTTGCAAGCTTATGCATCTCAGACAACGCTAACGGCGTGTTTAAATCATCTGCTACCGCATTTAAAACTTTCTCACTAATTACTCCAGATTCACAATTAGCTACCAATTTTTCCCATTTTTTTTGTAATTTCTGGCTCTCTTCTACTTTGTTTTCTGTCCAATCAAGTGGTTTTCTATAATGCGTGCCTAAATACATTAGTCGTAAAGAATCTCCCGAAATACCTTGATCAATCAAATCCTTTGGAGAGAAGAAGTTGCCAAGAGATTTGGACATTTTTTTACCATTCACCTGGAGCATTTCATTATGCATCCATATTTGAGCAAATTCATCTTCTGAACCTAAAGAGCAGCTTTGCGCAATTTCGTTCTCATGATGGGGAAATGCTAAATCCAAACCACCACCATGGATATCAAATTTTGATCCAAAAATTTCTCGGCTCATTGCTGAACATTCTATATGCCACCCTGGTCTTCCATAACCCCAAGGGCTATCCCAACCAGGTTCATTGGCCTCAGATGGTTTCCAAAGTATAAAATCCATAGGGTTCTTTTTATACGGAGCTACTTCCACCCTAGCTCCAGCAATCATATCATCAATACTTCTACCAGATAAAGAGCCATAGTTTTTATATTTCTGCACTTCAAATATGAGATGATTTTCAGCTTCGTAAGCATAGCCTTTATTTAAAAGTTCCATGTTCATTGAAATCATCTGTTCAATATATTCTGTTGCCCTTGGCGAATATGACGGCTCAAGATTTCCTAATGCTTGCATATCTGAAATAAACCATTTTATAGTTTCATTCGTTATTTCTCTTATAGTTCTGCCTGTGCGCAAAGCACTTGCATTTATTTTATCATCAACATCAGTAAAATTTCGTGCATAATTGACATACTTCTCTCCATATTTGTATCGTAATAAACGAAATAAAATATCGAAAATTATCACAGGACGAGCATTCCCAATATGTGCTCTGTCATACACAGTTGGTCCACACACATACATCCTAACATTTTTAGGATCCAATGGACTAAATATGCTTTTGGACCTTGTTTTAGAATTATATAATTTTATTTCAGTCATATCTCACATCACAGTTCACTTGTATTGCGGACTATCAGATAATTACATAATTTGAAATAAAAGAAGCGCCCGCCTGAATTTTCAGTCGGTTATAATAATACAAATTATAAATATTTCGCTAAACATATGGCTTTCGTAACTGTTTACTTCTTAAATGGCAAGTATTTGAAGAAATAAAGATGAGTTTGAATAATAGTGTTAGCAGAGTCCATTGATCTAATAAAACTCAAATTATTTGCATTATATTACTTGTCTTTAAATAGAATAATTGCAATGACCAGCTTAAGGAAATCAAGAAAGAAAGATTAACAGCCGTGTCAATTTCAAACAGAATAAAAAATATAACAGCTGGTGGATCAGACGGCTGGGGCGTTTTTAATAGAGCCCGCAAAATGATTTCAAATGGAGAAAAAGTTATTGAATTATCTATTGGTGAGCATGATATTCGAACCGATAGTACGATTATTGAGGCTATGAGAAAAAGTGCATTAAATGGAAACACGGGTTACGCAGAAATGCAGGGCTTAATTAAATTAAGGAACTTGATTGCAAAATTAAATGAAGAGAAAACAGGTGTCAAAACTAGGCCAGAAAACGTGATAGTTACACCTGGTGGACAGGCTGGTCTATTTGCCACTCATATGGCTGTCTGCAACGAAGGTGATAGAGCACTTTACTTAGATCCATACTATGCCACTTATCCAGGAACAATTCGAAGTATTGGTGCTAAAGATATACCAATAAAAACTGAAGCAAAAAATAACTTTCAACCTACTTTTGAAGAAATTGATAAAAATGCACATGGCGCAAAGTCACTATTAATTAATACGCCAAACAATCCAACTGGAGCAGTTTATACCAAAGGTACTATAGAAGACATTTCAAAAGCAGTCATAAAACACAATTTATGGTTAATTTCTGATGAAGTCTATGATTGTCAAATATGGAACGGTAAACATATCTCCCCAAGGAGCATTAAAGAAATAGAAGAAAAAACCTTAGTTATTGGGTCGATGTCTAAAAGCCACGCAATGACCGGCTTTCGCTGCGGATGGGTGATCGGTCCAGAATTTATTATTGAACACATGGTAAACTTAGCAACTTCTACAACGTATGGTTTACCTGGTTTTATTCAAGAAGCAGCATATTTTGCCCTGAGCCAAGGAAAAGAGGGAATGGAAAAAGTCTCCTTACCATTTAAACGGCGGTATGAATTAGCAACCAAAATATTACAAAAAAATAATTCAATTAATTTAGTACCAAGTGATGGAACCATGTATCTTATGGTAGATATTCGAAAAACTGGATTAACTGGAGATGAATTCGCTAATTTATTATTAGACAAAAAGAAAATCGCCGTTATGCCTGGGGAAAGTTTTGGTCAAGCTGCTGCAGGACACCTTAGAATAGCCATGACAGTTTCAGACAAAATATTTGAACAATCACTGATTGATATATGTGAATTCGCAGAAAATATATGATATAAAGGTTAAAAAAACGCTGGCATGAACCATGTTATGTGGTGATAGTAAAATCTACAATATTTCTACTAGAAAAATTTAACTGAGAAGATTATATCACTAATCAATGCGACTCTAATATACACTTAAGGAACGCACCATATGCTGGAGCATAGCTCAGAAATTTTACAAATCATCTTTGCAGATATTATTCTGTCTGGAGACAATGCGCTTGTAATTGGCATGGCCGCTGCTGGGTTATCACCTATTATGCGGAAACGAGCAATTTTTATGGGAATGGCATTAGCTGCTGGATTAAGGATTTTTTTCGCAGCAATTGCCAGTTACTTGCTTGCAATACCAGGCATTTTATTTATTGGAGGTTGTTTATTAGCATTCGTTTGTTATCGTTTTTTTATAGAATTAAGACAGTATAATTCGAAAGATAAATCTGAAAAAGTAAATAAAATCCAAGTAACAGGCAGTGAAAGAAGCCAATTAATCAAGGCACTTATAACCATTACTATAGCTGATGTATCTATGTCTATCGACAATGTTGTTGCTGTAGCAGCGATTGCACGAGAAAACACTTCTTTACTTATCTTTGGGTTAATAGTCGCCATAGCCTTTATGGCTTTTTTTGCAACCATGATAATGAAACTAATGACCAAGTATACTTGGTTAAGTTGGGCCGGATTGGTATTTCTAGTATACTTAACCTATGAAATGATCCACGACGGTTTCAAAGAAGTAAGTCCATTATTATTTTAAATATTAATAGCTATTTAATCGGTAAAGCCAAAAACCTTTGATTTCCATTTCTGCGTATCAACAAGAGAATTGAAGATTTGCCTGAGTTTTTGGTTATATTGAGACTATCATTGAATTGTTTCATGTCAGAAACTTTTTCCTGATTAGCTTCAATTATCAAATCTCCAGCCACAATGCCTTTTTCCGAAGCAGCGCTATCGACCTCAACTGAGATGACTACAACTCCGGTTGTCTCTGGCTCCAACTTTAAGGCATCTTTCCACTCTTTAGTCAGGGAAGACACTACCATACCACTTACTTCAGTTTCTAAGGGTTCATCTAAGTTTTGCTTCATAGAGCTATCATTTGCCAAACTCGCCTCGACTTGCTCTCTATGACCAACAGTTACTTCAAGTACCTTCTTTTCACCATTGCGCATAACAGTTACCTTAACAATTTTTCCAACTTCAGTTGCCCCAACAATTTTAACTAAAGCTCGCGTATTCTTTATTAACTGATTATCAAAAGAAATAATGACGTCAGCAACTTTTACTCCAGCAATTTTTGCCGGCCCATCAGGTGTGTTTGTAACTAATGCTCCATCAGTACTGTCTAAATCTTTTGCTACTGCAATATCATCAGACACATCTTGAATGCTAACACCAAGCCAACCCCTTCTTGTTTCACCATACTTTTCTAATTGATACACTACTTTACTGACTACATTTGACGCCATTGAAAACCCAATACCAATAGATCCACCGTTTGGACTAATTATAGCAGTATTTACGCCAAGAACCTCACCTTCCATGTTAAACAATGGCCCTCCTGAATTTCCCCTATTAATTGCTGCATCAGTTTGAATAAAATCATCGTAACTTCCTCTTAAAGCCCTATTTCGAGCAGAAATAATGCCAGCAGAAACAGAAAAGCCCTGCCCTAAAGGATTTCCTACAGCCATTACCCAATCTCCAACGCGAGCAAGATCACTATTACCAAACTTTACAAAAGATAAAGGTTTGTCATATTCAACTTTCAACAAAGCAATATCAGTTTTGGGATCAGTGCCTACTAAAGTTGCTTTTAATTCTTCACCACTAAAAAGTTCAATTAATATTTCATCAGCCTGCTCTATCACGTGGTTATTTGTAACAACCAAGCCAGTTTCAGATATGATAAATCCAGAGCCAAGAGCAGACGTTCTTCTCCTCTTCGGACTTCCGTTTAACCCATTTTGATTTGGTAAATTACGAAACAAATCTTCTAAGGGCGAACCTTTAGGAATCTCTGGTAACAAAGATCCAGAGCTTTCAATCTCTTTCGTCGTTGTAATATTTACAACTGCTGGACTAATTTCATCCACTAAATCAGCAAAACTTTCATAAGCGGTTCGAGAAAAAGCTGAAGAGTAACTTAATAATAAAAATGCAATGGATAAAAAAGAAAGCTGTATAAATAGAATGCTTACACGCTTGATGCTATATTCGAATTGTAGAATTTTAGTCATTTATACCTCGACCCAGTTAGCCTTTGTTCATGAACTAGTAGTAAATGGGAATGTTTCAATATATTAATTAAAAAAATATTTTGAAATCCATACGAGAAACACCCCCAAAGCAACGGTTAATAATCCAAAATTCCTCCTAGAAGAAATATCTAATTCCCCCAACCACTTGATTAAATCTTCAAATCGCGATGGTGCTAAAACTAAAACTAGACCCTCCAAGACCGCTACACAGCCAAGGATAGTTAAAACATAGGACAGCACTATTTTTCAGTAGGAATAGAAGCAGATTTTAAATAATCAAAAAACTCACTATCTGGTGATATTACAAGCGTTGAATTCGATCCCTTTAGAGAATTTTCATAGGCAGTTAATGATCTATAAAATGCAAAGAACTCTGGATCTCTCCCAAATGCTTCTGCAAAGATGGAATTTCTTTCTGCATCAGCTTCCCCTCGAACAATGTCAGCATTCTTCTGGGCCTCTGAAAGAGTTTCAACAACAGTACGATCTGCTAGAGACGTAGCTCTTTTTGCCGCTTCATTACCTTCTGCAATTAACTTTGCTGTATCTTGCTCACGTTCTGCCCGCATTCTTGAAAAAGTTGCATTAAGATTTTCTATTGGTAAGTCTGCTCGCTTAATACGTACATCAATTATATCAACACCAAGGGCTGATGCTTTAGCCCTTGCAGAATCACGAATGGTATTCATTAATTTTACTCTGTTGACAGACAACAACTCACTAGAGTTAACTTCACCCAAAGTTGTTCTTAACTCCGCATTAAGAATTTGTTCTAATCTAGAGGCTGCTGCACCAGCGCCACCAGAACCAACTGCTCGCCTAAAAGCTTTAACATCAGCAATTCTCCAACGAGCGAATGCATCAACGTCAAATCGTCTATTATCTTTCATTGTAACTTCGAGTGGCAATGTATCTAAAGGTAGAATTCTGCCATCATATTTCACAACTGTTTGAATAAAAGGAATTTTTGTGGCAAGTCCTGGCTTTTCTATGATTTTTATTACTTCACCAAACTGCAGGACAAGAGCCTTCTGTCGTTCATCCACGGTGAATAAGGCTGACATGACTATAAAACAAACAGCTACTAAAAATGACACTAATATATAAGTACGGCTCATCAGTTTGACCCTTTTTTCTTGATTAATTCATTAACTGGTAAGTAAGGTAATACACCTTGACCATTAGCACCTTGATCAATCAGTATCTTATCTACACTACTTAAAACTTTTTCCATGGTTTCGATATATAAACGTTTTCTCGTTACCTCAGGCGCCTTAGCATACTCAGCATAAACTGCCTTGAATCTTGATGCTTCACCAACTGCTTCATTAATTACTTGAGCTCTGTAACCTTCAGCTTGCTGTTGTAACTGGGCAGCTTCACCCCTTGCTTCAGCCACAACTTTATTTGAATATGCATCGGCTTGTTTTTCCAATGTATCCTTTGTCTGCTCCGCAGCCTGCACTTCTTTAAATGCATTAGCAACATCACCAGGTGGATCCGCTTTATCCAAGTTTACACGTACAATTCTTACGCCACTTTCATAACTATCGAGTGTTTGCTGAATTAACGCTTGCAGCTCCTGTTCAATTTTTCCTTTACCAGTAGTTAGAATAGGGGTGAGGTTTGTGCGTGCAACAATTTCTCTCATTACAGATTCTGATACAGCTCTAATTGTTTCTTTAGGCCCTGCTATATTGAACAGAAACTTTTGAGCGTCATTAATGTTCCAAACAACCTGATAATCAATATCCACAATATTTTCATCAGCTGTCAACATCAAACCTTGATCAGATGCTCTTCCCGATCTACCAACACCAATTTCCTCAGTATTTTCTCTCGTTACTGCAACAATTTCTTTTGTTACGATGGGCCAAGGAGCGAAGTTTAAACCTTCCTCACCTGTTTCCAAATATTTTCCAAACAAAAGCTCTACGGATTGTTCTGATGTATCAACACGGTAAAAAGAAGTAAAAAGCCATAAAACTGCTAATGCAATTAATCCTAAAAAAATCGGCCGCTTTCCCATACTTATTGGAGAACCTCCTTGGTTGCCTCCATTACCAGATTTTCCAGCTTTTCCACCCATTAAAACTCTAAGCTGTTCTTGGCCTTTTCTTACAATCTCATCCAACTCTGGGGGCATTTGGCTACCACCATTATTTTGACCACTTTGCTTTTCAGGGATATGCTTTCCATTTTCTTTACTTTCACCTTTTTTGGAGCCATCGCCACCCCAAGGTCCTTGATCATTGTCTGACATTTAAAGTTGTCCTTCCTAAAGGTCATTACTTATTCATTGTTACTTGGTGTCATTGCACAAAAAATCAAGACACTCTAGTGGGTAATTTCATTGTTACTAATTCTTCTGCAGCAGTTGGGTGAACTGCGATCGTATTATCAAAATCTTCTTTTGTTGCACCCATCTGAAGCGCAACTCCAGCTAACTGGATCATTTCTGAGGCACCACTTCCTACTATATGAACGCCCAAAACTTTTTTTGTTTTAAAACTCACTACAAGTTTCATCATAATCTGTTCCGCTTTTCCAGACAAAATATTTGCCATTGGCCTAAACTTTGCAACATATACTTCAATCTTTTCAGATTTTTTTGCTAATTCTTCTGATATCCCTACTGTCCCGATTTCCGGTTGGGTGAATATTGCTGTTGGAATTAGAGGATAATTAGCTTTTACTGGTACTCCTTCAAAAACTGTTTTTACAAAAGCTGAACCTTCTCTGATCGCAACAGGCGTTAAGTTAGCACGGTTCGTAACATCACCTACGGCAAAAATGGAGGGAATTTCTGTTTGACTGTACTCGTTAACTTTAACTTCACCTAATTTTCCAAGTTTTAAGCCAATTTCATCTAATCCCAATCCTTTAGTAAGTGGTTTTCTTCCAGTGGCGTGCAATACAACATCTACTATTATCTCTGCATCATTATTATCTCTTACTAAATAACCTTCATTTATTTTTTTAATACTTTTGACATCTGTATTCAGGTTAAGATTGATCCCCCGGTTAATCATCGAATTACTAACATGATTCGTAATTTCCTCATCAAAACCTCGAAGAATGGATGAACCGCGATAAAACTGCACTACATTTGCGCCCAATCCATTAAAAATACTAGAAAACTCACAAGAAATATAACCACCACCAACAACAAGAATTTTGTTAGGAAAAACTTT
>Ga0308003_1000846_pt1 | contig 13686 bp, 13 predicted proteins | sample Neamet36_FD_203159 | JGI IMG/M metagenome (GOLD analysis project Ga0308003, IMG submission 203159) | Marine microbial communities from water near the shore, Antarctic Ocean - #36 | ecosystem: Environmental > Aquatic > Marine > Unclassified | place: Southern Ocean | collected 2014-06-06
CCATTTTCTACAGCGATAGCCGCATCCTTAATGGTGCCATAATCACTACTAGGCTCCATAGTGGCGGCATGGAAACCAACATAAACGGTATCAAAAGAGGGCATTTTTTAATCCTGTTTTGTTCTTCTTAGTGAGAATGATCTGTTGCTTCTGTTGCTAGATCGAGCTTGGCAGGGTGCCAGCTGGCATCATGTCATTATGGCAAGCGGTGATCAATAGCGTATTGGCAGCGGCGATATCCGCGGCAAAGTAGCGGTCTTTGTCGTAAAAAGGGACCTGTGCTCGTAATCCAGAGCGGGCCTGTTCTAGCAATGGGCTAGTGCTTAAGCCTGTACGGAAATCCAAGCCCTGTACCGAGGCTAGAATTTCTACTGCTAAAATGCCGCGGGTGTTTTCGCTCATATCCCGTAGTCGCCGTGCTGCAAAAGTAGCCATGGACACATGGTCTTCTTGGTTGGCAGAAGTAGGGATGCTGTCGACACTAGCAGGATGAGCCAAGCTTTTATTTTCACTGGCTAAGGCTGCAGCAGTCACTTGTGCAATCATAAAACCTGAATTAACCCCGCCATTGTTTACTAAGAAAGGAGGTAGTTGGCTTAGGGCTGAATCGATTAAAAGAGCCATGCGGCGCTCAGACAAACTACCTATTTCGGCAATAGCCAAGGCTAAGTTGTCTGCCACCATTGCTACTGGTTCGGCATGGAAGTTACCACCAGAGATAATGTCTCCCTGGTCGGCAAATACTAAGGGGTTATCAGACACAGCATTAGATTCCACCTGTAATACGCCGGCGGCATGGCGAATCTGTTCTAAACAAGCTCCCATAACTTGAGGCTGGCAACGCAAGGAATAAGGGTCTTGTACCTTGTGGCAGTGGTCGTGTGACACACCTATTTCACTGCTTTGGGTGAGCAAGTGGCGATAGGCCGTGGCTGAGTCTATTTGGCCCTTGTGGCCCCGCACTTGATGGATGCGAGCATCAAATGGGCTGCGACTGCCTAAGGCAGCTTCTACAGAGAGTGCGCCGCATACCGTTGCTGAAGCCCATAAGTCTTCAGCATTGAATAACCCTTGTAGGGCAAAGGCGGTAGAGACTTGAGTACCGTTGAGTAAGGCAAGGCCTTCTTTGGGAGCTAATATCACAGGGCTTAAGCCAGCAATTTTTAATGCCGCTTGACCGGAGATGATTTCACCGCGGTAGCGAGCCTGACCTTCGCCTAATAAAACCGCACTCATGTGCGCTAAAGGGGCTAAGTCGCCAGAAGCTCCCACCGAGCCTTTTTCTGGAATACAGGGGAATACCTCCGTATTAATGAGGGTGATCAACGCTTCGATTACGCTTAATCGGATGCCTGAAAAACCACGCGCCAAACTATTAACCTTGAGTACCATGGCTAAACGCACGGTGGCGTCGTCCATCAATTGGCCAATACCAGCTGCATGGGATAACACAATGGAACGTTGTAGCTCTTCTAGGTCTTCCACTTCTATTTTGGTGTTGGCCAATAATCCAAAACCGGTGTTGATTCCGTATACTGTTCTACCCTCGTCAATCACCTGATTAACGAGTTGCTGACTTTTGTGAATAGCTGGCAGAGCATCGCTAGCGATAGATACGCATATACGGCGGCGTGCCACCTGGCGCAATTGGGCTAGTGAGATAAAACCTGGTTGTATTTCAAACGTGTACATAATGTGCCTCAGTGTTTTTTGTTCTGTTTGATCATGGGAAGGTTTAGACCCTGCTCTTGGGCGCAATCTATAGCAATGTCGTAGCCTGCGTCTGCATGACGCATCACTCCCGTGGCTGGGTCGTTGTGTAATACGCGACCGATACGTATAGCAGCCTCGTCAGTACCGTCACAAACAATAACCATGCCCGAATGCTGGGAAAAGCCCATACCTACGCCGCCTCCATGGTGTAATGACACCCAAGTGGCACCAGAAGCCGTGTTGAGCAAGGCGTTCAGTAAAGGCCAGTCAGACACTGCGTCTGATCCGTCTTGCATACCTTCTGTTTCTCGGTTTGGGCTGGCAACGGAACCAGAATCTAAGTGGTCACGACCAATGACGATAGGCGCCTTTAGTTCGCCACTGCGCACCATTTCATTAAATGCTAAACCTAGTTTGGCGCGCTGGCCAAGGCCAACCCAGCAAATACGTGCTGGTAAACCTTGGAATTGAATACGTTCACGGGCCATATTGAGCCAGTTATGTAAGTGGGCATCATCTGGAATGAGTTCTTTAACCTTGGCGTCAGTGCGGTAAATATCTTCTTTGTCGCCAGACAGTGCCACCCAGCGAAATGGGCCAACGCCGCGGCAAAATAGAGGGCGAATATAGGCAGGAACAAAACCTGGGAAGTCGAAAGCATTCTCTACCCCTTCTTCTAGGGCCACCTGGCGGATATTGTTGCCGTAATCTACTGTGGGAATGCCTTGCTGGTGGAAGGCTAGCATAGCTTTAACATGCACAGCCATTGAAGCTTTGGCAGCCTTGATGGTTGCTGCAGGGTTATCTATGGCATTTTGGCGGTAACTTTCCCACTCCATGTTTTGCGGTAAGTAACCATTCAAGGGGTCGTGGGCAGAGGTTTGGTCGGTGACTAAGTCTGGTTGAACGCCGCGCCGTACTAGCTCGGGCAAAATGTCTGCTGCATTGCCTAGCAAACCAATAGATTTGGCTTCCCCAGCTTGAGTGTATCGTTCGATGCGCGCCAAGGCATCGTCAATGTCCGTGGCTTGTTCATCCAAGTAGTGGTTTTGTAAGCGTAGGTCGATACGACTTTGCTGACACTCAATATTAAGGGAGCACGCACCTGCTAAGCTTGCCGCCAATGGTTGTGCGCCACCCATGCCGCCTAAGCCTGCGGTTAAGATCCAGCGGCCTTTAAGGCTGCCACCAAAGTGTTGACGCCCGGCTTCAACAAAGGTTTCGTAGGTGCCCTGAACGATACCTTGGCTGCCAATATAGATCCAACTGCCTGCTGTCATTTGGCCGTACATAGCTAAGCCTTTGGCATCCAACTCGTTAAAGTGATCCCATGTTGCCCAGTGAGGTACTAAATTGGAGTTGGCGATTAGTACTCTTGGAGCATTGCTGTGGGTTTTGAATACCCCTACAGGCTTGCCAGACTGTACTAGCAAAGTTTCGTCTTCTTCAAGCTCAGTTAAAGAAGAGATGATTTGATCATAACTTGCCCAGTCTCTAGCTGCGCGGCCAATGCCGCCATACACCACGAGCTCATTCGGATTTTCCGCTACTTCGGGGTCTAGATTGTTCATGAGCATGCGCAGGGGCGCTTCAGTCATCCAGCTTTTGGTGCTGATTTTGGTGCCGGTAGGTGCTTTGATATATCCGCTGCGTGTGCGGCGTTCTTTGAGGTCTTCGGCGCTAAGCATGAGTGTCTTTCCTTACATGTATATACAAGTAGTAAAACATACGCCCATTTCAATAATCTGGCAAGTAAAATGTATTAATTAGGGACGGCCAAAATGACCAAATAATTGAAATAAATGACCAGGTGAGAGCAGCCTAGCGCTAGTAACAATCTTCTGACCAGACCAGGTTCGGCGTTTAATTTGAAGGCAGGCTTGGGTTGTACTGATAGCCAGTTGCTCTGCCTCTGTAGCATTTGGAATAACGGCTTCCACTAAATGCTCTCCCTCTGTAATGGGTGCTACTTTATTTAAATAGGCAAAGGGAGTGAGTTGTGTAAAGTCTTGTTCAACATAGTTTGGTGCGAGTAAGGCATTGACGATCCGCTGTTCTAGTTGAATAGGGTGTTGGTCTTCAAAGTGGATTAAAGTTGATTTAAATATGAGTTCGCCCGTGCGTACACCCAGCCTTAGAGCTTGGTCTGTGTTAGCCTTAACTGATTGTAATTCAACAATTATAGTTGAGTGTTTGTGGCCTCGATCAGAAATCTCTTGAGCAATATTATGCACTTCAAATAGCGCAGAGTGGGCTTTTTTTGGTGCTACAAATGTACCTACACCTTGTTGACGAATAAGCACACCATCTGCAGTCAGTTCTCGCAACGCTCTATTGACGGTCATGCGGCTTACCCCTAGTGCATTAACCATTTCAGCTTCGGATGGCAGACGTTGCTCTGGTATCCACGTTGACGAATCGATATTCTCCAAGATAGCGCTTTTCAGGCGGGCATAAATAGGCGCGTTAGTGTCTGGCAGCACATTGAGTAAGCTTTGAATGGTATCTGATTGGCGTATAGTCACAATAGGTCCATAGATCTGAGTTCTGCTTGGAGTATACAATCTTGACTTGACTATGCCAACTCATGTAATGTCTATACAAGTTAAATCCATACTATCACGAGATCGCTAATGATGAACAAATTTTACTTTGCCGACCAAGCTTTAACGGCTTCAGGCTGGGCTAACAACGTAAAAATATCCGTTACCAACGGGGTTATTAGTCAAATTCAAGCGGATCAAACTAGCCAAGGGTGTCAGTTATTAAATGGCCCAGTGTTGCCGGGCATGGTCAATCTACACTCACACGCGTTTCAGCGTGCCATGGCAGGCTTAGCAGAGGTGTGTTTAGATCCCAAAGACAGCTTTTGGAGCTGGCGAGACCTTATGTACGGTCTAGTGGCTAAGTTAACTCCTGATCAAGTGCGAAAAATTGCTACTTACCTCTATATTGAGATGCTTAAAGCCGGTTACACTCAAGTGGCTGAATTCCATTATTTGCATCACCAGCAAAGTGGCCAAGCTTATGACAATCCAGCAGAAATGGCCTTACAAGTGCGCCAAGCGGCTGTTGATACGGGGATTGGTCAAACCTTATTACCCGTGCTTTATAGTCACTCAGGTTTTGGTGGCCAAGCCCCAAATCCTGGACAAGCGCGCTTTATCCATGACCTAGACGCATACTTGCGCTTGCAAGAGCAGCTTGGTAAAAACATGGATGAGCTTAAGCATAATCAAGGTTTGTGTTTTCACTCACTGCGAGCTGTCACAAAATCCCAAATTAAAACCGCATTAACTAGCTTACCGCAAGATTGGCCAGTACATATTCATATTGCTGAGCAAATGAAAGAAGTGAATGACTGCATTGCCTGGAGTGGTCAGCGTCCTGTGGAGTGGTTGGCTAACGAAGTTGGCTTTGATGCCCGTTGGTGTTTGATCCATGCTACCCATGTGAACGAGCAAGAGGTAAAGACTATTGCCAACAGCCAAGCCGTAGTAGGTTTGTGTCCTAGCACTGAAGCTAATTTGGGCGATGGTATCTTCCCTATCACAGACCTAGTGGCGCAGGGTGGCCGATTAGGTATCGGTTCCGATAGTCATGTGTGTGTATCGGTAGCCGAAGAGTTACGTACCTTGGAATACGGTCAGCGCCTGCGTGATCAGCAACGTAATCGAGTCTATAGTAGTGACCAACCTAGCGTAGGTGACTTTATTTACCAAGCCAGTGCTGCCGGTGGTAATGCTGCCTGTAACATCAGTACTGGTTTAGAGGTAGGTGCCCGGGCTGACTTTATTACCCTTGATACTAGCCACCCGCTATTGGCCTCAGCTAAGCCTGAACAACTCATTAACCGCTGGACCTTTGGTATAAACCACAACCCAGTGAAAGATGTGTTTGTGGCGGGAGAGCAGGTGGTTGCTTCCGGTTGCCATAAGCTTGAAGAAAATGCCTCTGGCGCGCTAGTTAAGAGTCTTAAAGAGTTGTTGTCTTGAAATTAGTCATTAGGAGTTAGTAATGGCATATGACATGCTCAGTTTTGATCTGGGTTCGAACAGTTTCAAAGTAAGTGCCACTTCCCCAGATACGCAGCGCTTGTTCGATCAAGGGCTCAATTGGTGTTTTGGCTTTAATCAGGAAGAAGGACTTGCCTGTTTTAAGAAGGCGTTGGAGCATGATCCGTGCTGCGCAATGCTACATTGGGGGGTCGCCTATGCAGCAGGTCCTTTCTACAATATGCCATGGGGTGATTTCAGCCAAGCAGAAGCAGTGGCATGTACGTCTTTTTGCCGTGGTCACATAGACGAATCTCTCTCGCTGTCAGAAAGTGCTACGCCGCTTGAAAAGGCTCTGATCAACGCACTCTCGCAGCGTGTGCAAAAGGCTCATATAGTGTCTGAGTTAGAATTTGGTAGTTGGGATGATGCCTATGCAACTGCCATGCGTCAGGTGAATGTTGATTTCCCAGATAATCAGGATGTGATGGCTTTATTCGTCGAGGCGATGATGACCCGCACACCCTGGAACATGTGGGATGTAAAGACCTCCTTACCCCCTAAAGGTGCTGACACATATGAGGCTATCTGCGTTTGTGAATATGCCATTGAGTTGGCCGACCAACATGATAAAGAACAGCATCCCGCCATATTGCACTTTCACATCCACTTGATGGAAATGTCGACAGAACCAGAACATGCAATAACGTCTGCCAACCGCCTTGCCGGTCTTTGTCCGGATGCTGGGCACATTCACCATATGCCTGGCCATATCTATGTTTTGTGTGGAGAGTATGAAAAGGCAAAAATTGTCAGCGTGACTGCCATTCGGGTCAATCGCAAGTACCTGTCTTATGCAGGGCCCTATAACTACTATACAACAGCGCGGTGCCATGACCTGCATCTGATGATGTATACCTGCATGTTGCTTGGTCAGTTCGAACCATCCATGGCTGCCGCAAAAGAGATATGTGAAAATCTGCCCCCGGATGTCATCGATCTGCAAGGCAAGCCTTTCATCGCAGGGACGATGGAGGGGTATTTTGCCATGAAAATACATGTGCTTGTGCGGTTTGGGAAATGGCAGGAAATCGTTGACGCACTGATGCCGGAACGCCCAGAACTTTATTGTGTTTCGACCAGCATGCACCATTACGGCAAAACGATAGCCCATGCTGCATTGAAGAATTTTGATAAAGCCGAACAAGAGAAAGAGGCCTTTTACAACTCTCTGAAGCGCATTTCCCCCAGCAGAAAATTATTCAATAACCCCGCACTCAAAACGCTGGCTGTGGGAGAAAAGATGCTGCTGGGAGAGTTGGAATACCACAAAGGGAACTATGAGGCAGCATATGCGCACCTACGCGAGAGTGTTCAGCGCTGCGACGATCTGCATTATTCTGAACCATGGCCATGGATGCACCCACCGCGTCATGCACTGGGGGCTTTATTGTTAGAGCAGGGCCATTATAAAGAAGCGGAAGACGTGTACCGCTCTGATTTGGGGCTAAACGATGCTGTGCCCCGCTGTGCCCAACACAGAAACAACGTTTGGGCTTTGCATGGAATAGTTGAATGTCTGAAAAATCGTAATGAAGAAACTGAATGCAGGGTGTTGCAAGGCCTTCTCACGGAGGCTCTTTCAAAAACTGATTTGGCAATCACGTCTTCCTGCTGTTGTAGAAAAACTGTCGTGGAACTTCCTGTATGATTACCGCTGGGGAAATCCCCATGATTGCCAGCTTACCAATGTATGCTCGTCCTGAATTAAACGATGCTATCGCGTATTTATGGGATCTCATCCGCAAAAATATGAACGACAAAGGCATTAAAGCGCCGGAAACCCTATCTCAGGGTGCAGAAGGCCTAAGCAGTTGGCTGGATCCAGGTTTAGTTTTAAGTCAAACCTGCGGTATGCCATATCGCAATGTCTTACACGGCAAAGTTCAGCTTGTTGGTACGCCAGATTATGGCTTGCCTGACTGTCCGCCGGGCCATTACTTTAGTGAAATTGTGGTGCGAAAAAGTGATCCACGTCAGACTTTGAAGGACTACGCCGAAGCAACATTTGCTTATAATATGGAAAGCTCCCAATCTGGATTTGCAGCGCCTTTAAATTATGCAGCAGCCCGCGGGGTCAGCTTTACCAACAGAATTGAATCTCATGGGCATGTGAAATCTGCTGAAATGGTCGCTAACGGGCAAGCTGATATTGCTGCAATTGATGCCGTGACATGGATGCTAATCGAGCGACATGATACGTTTTCATCAAAGCTACGGGTATTGGCGAGGACAACACCTAGCACGCCGGCACTGCCTCTTATCACCTCGCTGACACTGGATGTAGATCAGGTCTACGACGCTGTGAATCTAGCCATTAAAGACCTGCCGCAGGATATGCGTGATGCAATGTTTCTGAAAGGGATAGTGAAAATTCCTGCCTCAGATTACCTAAAAACCCCGAACCCCAAATAAGCTGTTGAGGTGGACCAGAAAAGTGGAGCAGGCTGGCCGATTAGGTATCGCTTCCGATAACCATATTTGTTCATCATATTGCATTAATTATTCGGTTGAATTGTTTGTTTCTTATTATATATACTAATTATATAAGTAGAGTGGAATTCAAATCCTTATGTTATTCAAGCCAACAGATCGTAATAAGCTAGATTATAGTCAACAAGGATTCCTTGTTGTCGATGAAATACTCCCTCCAGAAGAATTGAACCATTTGCACCAAGCTTTTGATGATGTATTTAATGGGACCTTTGAAACAGGGGTCACCCCTGATGAGGTAAATTGGCAGCACGGTACAGGTGATCCAAGCCTCACTCGTCAGATCTGTAATGGGTGGAAGGCTAATCGCAACATTGCACAAGTGGTATTAAGTGAAGCCTTGGGTCGCAGCGTGGCCCAATTGGCCGGTTGGCCTGGGGTTCGCATTATGATTGATAACCTGCTGTCGAAGCCTCCTGGCGCAAGGTCTTTGGGCTATCATCAGGACAGTGCCTATTTATCGTGGTTTACTCCAAGTGACTTAATTTCCTGCTGGATTGCCCTTGACGATACCACTCAGTCTGGCGGTACATTAGAGTTTGTCACAGGTTCGCACGAATGGGAAAAGAGTGTGCCTTCAGGTGAGTTCCATGGCCCAGATAATTACCGCCAACCCATGCAACATGCCGCTCAGAGCCAAGGTGTGGAACCTCATGTTGAGTATGTTGAAGTGAAAGCGGGCGGAGGTTCTGTGCATCATGGTTGGACTTGGCATGGCTCTGGTGCTAATCAATCTGCATCTCCTCGACGCGCATTAGTTCTTCATTTGATGCGCTGTGATGCAGAGTATGACCCAGCTAAATTTGCGCAAGGAATAGGCCCTACTTACAGTCGTTACAAACATTTGGCAGACAACCAATTGGATGAAAATTACTTTCCCATTCTGTGGCATGAAGATGGTAGCAGAACTAAAGCTCTTGACGACTACTTAACCCCTGTGGAGTCTGTGTGATCAATACAGTCAAAGAAGGTTGCTTAACATTAGTTTGTGCAGACCTAGACGCTATGCCGTTATTTAGCACTGACGAAAGGGGAAAGCGTTATGGCTACGAACCAGAGATTGCCAAACTATTGGCCCAGAATCTGGGTCTGGAGCTTAACTGGCTGTTTGTTCAATGGTCTGATTTTGAAACGGCATTGCGGGACAACAAAGCCGATGCGATTTGGTGCGGATGTGCCATAACTTCCGCTAGAGAAGACCGTTTTTTGTTCTCTAGGCCCTATGCGGCCTTCGATGAATCTGTCCTAGTTCGTTGTGAGTCAAACATACTTAGCCCCTCAGACTTAAAAGGTTTGAAAGTGGCTGCCATCGAAGGCAGTACCAATATGTCCTTGGCAAAATCTTGGGTGGGGTGCCAGCCAGTAGCATTTTCAGGTCAGTCAGATGACGTTTTTGCAGACATGATTGAAGCCTTAGCAGTAGGTGATGTTGATGCTGTTGTGGATGATGAGCCAGCGTTTGGGGAGCTGTTAACTGACCCTCGTTATAAACTCGCTTTTACCGTAAACACCGCTAATTTATGGGGCGCGGCGATGCAGAAACATCAAATCGAATTAAAACACGCGTTAGATGGGGCCTTAAATAGTGCCATTCAAGAGGGCTTGGTGTCACATATCTGGCGCCAACACCTAGCAGGCATTACATATCCTGAGCATTGTTTTAGAAATTAATCCTACGTAAATCATATTTGGGAACTTGAAGCAAAGGGGGCATACACTCTTGCGCTGCCAGCTTTTGGAGGCAAATATGGTCACAGTAATCAGATAATTGATTGTTTACTTCAAGGGGTTTTTCAGACGTAATCAAACACTTGAATCTAATAAGTTCAAATAGAAAGCTAGTCTATATATTCGATTTTTGTACCAGATTGCCACCTCGCCAAACGTATAAAGCCAGCAGTGGCTCACCTGAAGTGCGCATTGAGTGTTTGATATTACTGGCATGATGGATGAGTGGGCAGGGGGCAATATGTTTCCAGCCTTTTTCCTCATGATACCACTCAGCGGTTCCACTGATTGGAAAGTATAACTCCTCCGCCACGTGCCAGTGCTCAGGGTAGGTGACATTATCCCCAAAAAGAACTAATCCACTTGATAGTACATCGCTATGCCAATAAGCATCGGGGCCTAAAAATTTTATCCATCCGTACTGCTGTAAAAAATCTTCACCAAAATCTTCTGCAGAGTAAGTTTGATTGAAATGTAAGTCAGATTTACTATGGATTAAGCGGTTAATAAGAGGTTGGTTTTCTTTAGGTGCCTGTTTGGCCATTTGTGGCAAGTAGGATAATACGGGTAAACTCTTTGGCGCCAATATTCGGTCTGGATTTTCCAAATTTAACGTGGGTATCAAGCTGCACCAATCAGGTGGGCACCTTTGCTTTAGTTGAGCCAACCATAGTTCGGCCAGACTCGACAAACCCGGTGTGATTTTAGAATCATTCGTCGCCTTATTAACGACACCACCGGGTAGATCTGGCACTTTTTTCATACCGCCATGTGATGCCATGTTGATTCCTCTCCCGAGTAAGGCTTATTGATGTAACTTATTCGCAGTTTTAGAGCGAGACCTTTCCCTCCAAACGATTAATAAACCACCAGTAGCAATCAGCAGCGCACCAGGGAATAAACTGCTCCATGGCGCTTCGTCAAAGAACAGCCATCCTAAGATAAATGCGAGTGGAATGCCGAAATAACTGAATGGGGCTAAATTACTCTGCTCAGTCATCCGGTAGCTAACTACTAGAAACAGCACCGCTGTGCCGCCAAATGCGCCCATCAACACGATCCATGCCATGTCGCTCGTAGAGGCTATCGGCGTGAAACCACCCCAAAAGTAGGCGATTAAAGACGCCCCAATTAACGATGTTATAGAAGAATACAGATTAACTAACGGGCTTGGCGCATCGCCGTCAAATACGCGCGCGGTGACTCCAGATAGTGCATAACATGCTGCTGCTGCCAAAGGTAAAAGAGCATAAAGGGAAAAGCCTGCGCCACCGGGTTGGATAACCATAATAACACCAACAAAGCCTACCAAAACTGCACCCCAGCGCACCCAGCCAACCCGTTCTCCCAAAATTGGGATTGCTAGTGCAGTGGTAAATAATGCGCCCGAATAAGTGATAGTCGATGCCGTAGCAAACGCCATTACCCCTAGGGACATATAAAAGGAAAGCTGGGCAAAGGTCACAATGGCACCGCGCAAAAAAGCCAACTTCCATTGTCGCAGTTTTAGACGCCTGCCAGAATTTCGCCACACCTTTGATGACCATAAAGCAATTATTGATGGCACTAGCCCAAACAGGTTCCGCCACGCCGATAGCTCGGCTGCTGAGTAGCTAGTTGAAAGATGCTTGATGATTAACCCCATGGCATCAAATAGCGTCAATGCGACAAGGCTTAGAATGATGGCAAGGCCAGTTCGGTCTGTGGGGCGCATATGAGGCCTAATCTTTTGGGTGTTTAAGGAGTTTTCCTCGAGCCATTGCAGGCACGAATATATCTCTCAACTTAGATCACACTATATAGCCAATGAAGAAATGGCGCGACTATTTATATGGCCAGGCTGTGTTAGGAGGATTCACTTACTTTATTATCGAAGCAGATCTTTTCAGTTGGCCACTAGATAGATTTTAATCTTATCCGAGGTTTCTTCCTCTTTAAGTCCTCTTTAACCTCGTTTTGTTCCTCATCCAGTGCAATTAGTACTTCAATCAAGGGCTTAAAATGATATAGATTGGTTAGGTTCCCATTATTCTCCGTACTGTTTCTGCGGTGAACGCTAATGAACCCCTTCCAATCTTGAGGCAAAATATGCTGTAAACCATTGGGTTTGTTGTCCCGGTTTGATAGGGAGCGAATATTATTTTGAATCGTCTTTTCTGTTTTCCCCAACATTTTGGCAATGTTTTTTATAGATGGGTGCGCAGGGTGATCGTTACTCTGCCAAAATGTCATTAGGGCTAGTAACACATTAAGTTCAGAAGAAGTGATTTGTAAGCGCCCTTGATGCTCAAGCAACAAATTAGGTACACCTATCCAACCGTGGTTAATGACGCGTTCATCCCACTTTCGGGCTAGTTGTGGCGCCTCAGAGTGATCTTTTTCTACTTGTCCCATCGAACTCTCCCGTAAAAAACCGACTAGCAAATAAATTATATTTTTACTTAGTCTATTCGAATGCACTTAGTAGGTAATTTTTTACACCACACCATACGAAATTAATTATACCCCGGGGTGAATATTTTAGCCATTTATGGAAAATAGTCATATTATTTTGAAAAAAACCAGTTTATATACAGAAGGATAGGTTTTTTACTAAGCCAGTTCCTTGCTAGTTAGGTTTTCAGCCAATTGAGTGGCCTGCTTACACGCCATGGCATAAATGGATAGCTGCGGGTTTGAGCCAACACTGATGGGGAGCAGCGAGCCATCAATAACGTAGAGGTTATCGAGGTAATGATATTTACCGATGCTATCCACAACGCAGCGCTCCAGATCTTCACCCATGGCCATACCCCCCCATTACGTGTGCACTGCCCACAAACGCTCGACTTGCTGTATTTGACAGCCTATTTTCACCAATCGCCTTTTGACAATTCTCGCAGCTCGGCCATAAGCTCCGGATGTCGATAGGATAAATTATGTCGCTCACCTGAGTCTTCTTCCAGATTATACAAAAACTCCAAACCGTCGCATAGATATTTCCATTTTCCGCGCCGAACCGCGCGTTGCAAACGTTGAGCCAGTGCTTCACTTCCACTGGGTAGATCTATCCGCCAAAAGAGCGCGCGTGGTTCGCTAGAAACGATTAATATCGTCCAATAGATTTAATCCATCCATCGGCTGATCACGTTGAATACCGGCAGCCGAAAGCACGGTAGGCGCGACATCCAGAAAAATTGTAGATTCCGAGGATACAATTCCTTTATCAACACCAGCCGGCCAACGTAGTATCATGGGAACTCTAATACCGCCTTCCCACAGTGTCCAAAAACCATGGAAGAATTTTCCACTGGTCGCTTATTCTGCACCGCCATGATCATAAGTTAGAACCACCATAGTTTCCACTCTTAGCCTGCTAACGGTAGATTGGTCTCAGCATTTTTGGTAACATTTTCGTCAAAACGTGACCAAATAATTCCCACCATTCCCAGTCTGATTACTATGGCAACACAATACAAAACAATCACAGTGACACCTTTAGGCCGCTTTGTTGGTGCTGAAGTAAGTGGTGTAGACATCGCAGAAGGTTTAAGCGAGCAACAGTTTTTGGAAGTTAGGCAGGCATTTGTGAACCACGGTGTCATTTTTATGCGCAATCAAAATATAACACCTGATCAGCATATTAGTTTTTCTGAGCGTTGGGGCGAAATAAGTGTTAATCGTTTTTTCCGAGCAGTGGAGAACCACCCAGTTATCG
>Ga0308003_1000847_pt1 | contig 13664 bp, 10 predicted proteins | sample Neamet36_FD_203159 | JGI IMG/M metagenome (GOLD analysis project Ga0308003, IMG submission 203159) | Marine microbial communities from water near the shore, Antarctic Ocean - #36 | ecosystem: Environmental > Aquatic > Marine > Unclassified | place: Southern Ocean | collected 2014-06-06
GCGCAAAACAAGCGTTATTAGATGATGAACATTTACTCGCCGGATTGAACGTGGCTGCAGGTAAAATCACTTATAAGCCAGTAGCCGATGTATTAGGTTATGAATATGTTGATCCTATTATTGCTTTAACGGGGTGTAAATAAACTTAATCTCGCGTTAACGACTGGCTTAATATGCAACTACACTAATATAAAATACGCGATACATATAAATTAAATACATGAGTGCAGTGTACTTTGCCTTTTCAATCGCAGTAATTAACGCTTTTTATGTTTAAATTTAAAATAAAAATGCATTTTTTATTTATCTTATAACGAAGTAATTATTTACCCCCTTGCTTTATTTCCTTATCATCCCAATTAATAAACTATAAACAAAAGGCAGTTAACCCTTAATTGCCTCGACGAAATCAATTTTTCTTGGAGAAACCATGAGCGACGTAAGACATTGTCCCCTATTAATTCTAGGCTCAGGCCCTGCCGGTTATACCGCTGCAGTATATGCTGCACGAGCTAACTTAAAACCAGTAATGATCACGGGTATGCAACAAGGTGGTCAATTAACCACAACAACTGATGTAGAAAACTGGCCTGGCGATGCTGACGACTTAACCGGTCCGGCGTTAATGGACCGTATGCAAAAACATGCTGAAAAATTTGATACCGAAATTATTTTTGATCATATCGAATCAGTCGATTTTTCGTCTAAGCCTTATAAATTAAAAGGCAGTAGTGAATATACCTGTGATGCGTTAATTATTTGTACGGGTGCTTCAGCTCAATATTTAGGTTTACCGTCTGAAGAAGCCTTTATGGGTCGTGGTGTTTCAGCCTGTGCTACTTGTGATGGTTTCTTTTACAAGAACCAAAAAGTTGCGGTAGTAGGCGGTGGTAATACAGCCGTTGAAGAAGCGCTTTATTTATCAAATATTGCCAGTGAAGTACATTTAGTTCATCGTCGCGACACATTCCGTAGTGAAAAAATATTAACAGATCGTTTATACGAAAAAGTCGCTAACGGTAATATTGTTTTACACACTGACAATACGTTAGACGAAGTATTAGGGGATAAAATGGGCGTTACCGGTTTACGTTTAAAAGAAACGAACTCTGATGTAACCAAAGAACTAGACGTAGCAGGCGTATTTATTGCTATTGGTCATAAGCCAAATACTGACATATTTAAAGATCAACTTGATATGAAAGACGGTTATTTAACTATTCAAAGTGGTACGCAAGGTAACGCAACACAAACCAGTGTTGAAGGTATTTTTGCGGCAGGTGATGTTGCTGACCATATTTATCGTCAAGCGATTACATCTGCTGGTGCTGGTTGTATGGCCGCACTAGATTCTGAACGTTACTTAGACGCTTTATAATCGACTTATTAGCTTAACGCACTCACCTTTAACGCGTTAAGCTCATCTAAATGACAAGTAAAAATCAATAGGATGATTAATGGAACAAATATTATATCAACTTGATAATAATAGTTTGTCGTTTCCGTCTATTGAACATGCCCTCACTGAACCTAATGGCTTATTAGCACTTGGTGGTGATTTATCACCCGAGCGGTTAATATCAGCTTACCGTGAGGGTATTTTTCCTTGGTATAGCGATGGCGACCCTTTTATGTGGTGGTCTCCAGACCCCAGAGCCATTATACCAATAGACCAACTTCGAATAAATCGTACGTTACGTAAAGCGATGAATAAATCCCCTTTTGAAATAACACTTAATAAAGCTTTCAGCCAAGTTATTCAACACTGTGCAGACGCCCCTTTTAGAGAAGGTGAAACGTGGATAGTAGATGAGATGGAATCTGCCTATATTAATTTACATCAATTAGGGCATGCGCATTCAATAGAAGTTTGGCAAACAGTCATTGATAAAAAATCACAAGCGCCTATAAAAGAGTTAGTTGGTGGACTATATGGCGTTGCTATTAATGGTTTTTTCTCTGGCGAGTCAATGTTTTATAAACAAAGTAACGCTTCTAAATTCGCGTTAATCGCATTAGGGCAACTACTCACCACCCTTGATGTTAAATTTATTGATTGTCAGCTATTAAACCCCTTCCTTGAAGATATGGGTGCAATAGAAATAAGCCGCGATACTTTTTTGCATCAACAACAAGACGCAATAAGTAAGGTTATACCCGATGGATTTTGGCAGGCTAGAACATTAACGTTACGCTAACAGGCAAATAATAAATGAGTGATACTTCGTATACCTTAGGCTTGAGTAAAGCATTTCCGTGTAATTACTTACCCGAACAAGAAGAACGTTTACTGATTGCAGTGGATGAGCGTTTACATAATGCTGAAAGTTACGCATGGTTAATGACCGAAGGTTTTCGGCGCAGTGGCGCACAAAGTTACCGACCACAGTGCCCGCAATGTAATGCTTGTCAGTCTATCCGTGTATTAACCGATGAATATACCCCTTCAAAAAGTCAAAAGAGATCAAAGAAGCGTAATAGTCACCTTATTATTAAGTCATCGTCAGAATTAAAAGACAGCTATTATCCGTTATTTGAAAGCTATATAAATACCCTGCATCAAGACGGCAGTATGTTTCCTGCCTCTTTTCAACAATTTGAAACCTTTTTAAGCTGTAATTTAACCCAACAGTTATTTATTGAAACCTGGGCACCTGCCAATAAGACAGAGGGCTTATCAGATAGTGAAGCGGAAGATATTCTTGTATGTGTTGCCGTCACCGATGTATTAAGTAATGGTTTATCTGCAGTTTACACGTTTTATCATCCTGATTATAAAGCAAGTGGCCTAGGGGTTTTTTCTATTTTGACTCAACTGAGCTTTTGCCAACAAATGTCTTTGCCTTATTTATATTTAGGTTATCAAATTGATGACTGCCAAAAAATGAATTATAAAGACCGATATTTCCCCTTTGAGCGCTTTATTGACGGACAATGGCAATTAAACAACAAATCGAGTGCGAATAAGCGTGATATTGCTAAATAAATAGCCACAAGCCTTTACATTAGCCAAGCAATTAGGCATCATTCGCGCAGCTTTTTTATCTGCCAAGTAATATTACTAATACAGTAATATGTAATGGCTAATTTGCACAACATTAGAGGTTTAGCGCCCCATGGCGAAAGAAGAAAATATTGAAATGCAAGGAACGGTTTTAGATACGTTACCTAACACTATGTTCCGAGTAGAACTTGAGAACAGTCACGTTGTAACTGCACACATTTCTGGTAAAATGCGTAAAAACTACATTCGTATTTTAACTGGCGATAAAGTAACGGTTGAATTAACGCCGTACGACTTATCTAAAGGTCGCATTATTTTCCGCGCTAGATAAGTAAATCAATGACTTAGGCTTATTTCATTACTTAGTTCTGTGAAATAGTCGACATAATTAAAAAAACCAGCATCTCTTTTTAAGACTGCTGGTTTTTTATTGCCTAAAAACGCTCTAAACAGCGCCTAAAGGCCACCTAAATATTACTTAAGATAAAAGTGTTTATTCGACATGTTCGTATTAAAAAAGTATTCTTAGACTTACCCAAAAGCACTCGTTGCACAGCGCTAGAAGTAATGTATTCAGAAAAAAATAATATCTTAGGATAAAATAGTACCGTCAAGACATATTCAATGGTAATAAATTACGTAGGCTTAGCTTTTGATGTGACATGCCCTTTTAAACGCAGTACAAAAGTATTTATTACGCCTATTCTAAATAAGAATGTAATGGGCTGATATCGAAATAATTAGCGAATAGTCACTACGTAGAGATTATTGTCGCCGTTGGCGGTGTTGATTCATTGATTAATTGAAAATGAACTAGTAGATACGTTAAAGGCTACGATGATAGTGTAAATACATTATCGACCTTAGTAGAGCGTTATATCTGATCTATTGAGAGTAATACAATGACCTCCCTGCTGTACTGGTTAATAACAGTTATAGCTAATAGCTACGCCCAATACCCCACTATGATTTTATCAAAACTCTCACTTCATTTCATTTTTACACAATAAATCAGGATGTAATGATCTTTATCTTTATCTTTTTATTGATATTGATATTGATATTGGTAGTATTTATGAACTTAACGACAGAGTTTAGAAATATTGAAGATAAAAAAAATCCTACTGTACAAATACAATAGGATTTATACAGTAGGATTCAAAGGTATTAGTAGGGTAAAGCCCTTATTACAAAGGCTTAATAGCTTTGCCTATGGAAGGTAGCTGCTGCCCATTAAATACGTATCTACTTCGCGTGCACAACGACGACCTTCGTCAATTGCCCAAACGATCAAGCTTTGACCACGACGACCATCACCCGCGGCAAATACGCCTGGCTTGCTCGTTGCAAACTTATCGTATTCTGCGGCGATGTTAGAGCGGTTATCTTGTTCAAGACCAAACTGCTCAATCAAACCACCTTCAGGACCCATAAAGCCCATGGCGATAAGTACGATATCAGCAGGAATAACTTTTTCGCTGCCAGCAATTTCTTGTGGGAACATCTGTCCCTTGTCGTTACGTTCCCACGTAATATCAACCGTATGAACGGCTTTAACATTACCTTGGTCGTCACTTTCAATTTTCTTCGTCATGACTAAGTATTGACGTGGGTCTTGTCCTTGAATCGCAATCGCTTCCTTTTGACCGTAATCTACTAACAATTGTTTTGGCCATTGTGGCCATGGGTTGTTAGCTTCAACACGTTTTTCAGGAGGACGAGGCATAATTTCAAGTTGAACTGCATTAGCACACTTGTGACGTAATGACGTACCAATACAATCGGTACCTGTATCACCACCACCAATAACCACAACATTTTTGCCATCGGCATTAATGAACTGACCATCTTTATGTTCGCTGTCTAATAAGCTTTTAGTGTTCGCTTTTAAGAAGTCCATTGCAAAATGAACGCCCTTAGATTCACGACCTTCAACAGGCAAGTCACGTGGTACCGTAGCACCAATACATAACACTACTGAGTCAAAATCAGTCTCAAGTTGCTCAACACTAATGTCTTTGCCGATTTCAGTATTAACAACAAAAATAATGCCTTCATCCGTTAATAAATCTACACGACGCTGCACTAATTCTTTTTGCAACTTCATATTTGGAATACCGTACATCAATAAACCACCAATACGATCGGCACGTTCATAAACAGTAACCAAGTGACCCGCTTTGTTAAGCTGCGCTGCAGCCGCAAGACCTGCAGGGCCTGAGCCAATAACAGCAACACTTTTACCTGTACGTGCTGTCGGTGGTACAGCAACAACAATGCCTTCTTCAAAAGCACGGTCAATTATTTCTTTTTCGTGAAGTTTAATTGCAACTGGATCTTCATTGATACCTAGTACACAAGCGCCTTCACAAGGTGCTGGACATACACGACCTGTAAATTCAGGAAAATTATTAGTTTTGTGTAATAACTCTACTGCATCTTTCCAGCGTCCGCGGTAAATTAAGTCATTCCACTCAGGAATAACGTTATTTACCGGACAACCCGCTACTGCCGGAGCGAACTCTGACACAGCTGATTGACAAAATGGTACACCACAATCCATGCAGCGAGAAGCTTGCTTCTCAACATCTGCTTTTGGAATGTCATCATAGACTTCTAACCAATCGATTAAACGTTCGTCTGCTTTGCGTTCAGTTGGCAAGGCACGACCTACGTTGATAAATCCTGTTGGATTTCCCATAATATATTCTCCTCGTCAGCTTACGCTTTTGCGCTTGCTAATTTGTTTAAGTGGATGTCGAATGCTTGAACGGCGATGTCATACTCTGACTCAAACTTTCCGCTTTCGCGAACATCGTTCATGTAACCTTGCATACGTTTGTAATCAACAGGCATAACTTTAATAAAACGTTTAACGCTGTTGTTCCAATCACTTAATAATTCACTGGCAACATCAGAGCCTGTAGCGTCAAAATGTTCAGTAATTAAGGCTTTTAATTCAGCATTTTCTGCATCAGTGTCAACCGTTTCTAGAGAAACCATTTCCATGTTACATTTTGGCGCAAAATCATTTTTATCTTCAAGTACGTAAGCAACACCACCTGACATACCAGCCGCAAAGTTACGACCTGTAGCACCAAGGATAACCGCTTTACCACCCGTCATGTATTCACAACCGTGGTCACCGATACCTTCAACAACAGCGGTAGCACCTGAGTTACGTACACAGAAACGTTCGCCAGCAATACCACGTATAAAGGCAGTACCTGCAGTAGCACCAAAAAAGGCTACGTTACCAATAAGGATGTTTTCACGTGGTGAAAACTTAGCTTCTTTACTTGGGTAAACAACAAGGTTTGCACCTGATAAGCCTTTACCAAAGTAATCATTAGAATCACCTTCAAGCTCAAAACGTAAACCTTTCGCAGAGAAACAACCAAAGCTTTGACCTGCAGAGCCGTTAAATTTAACGTTAATGGTATTTTCTGGTAAACCTTCAGCGCCATATTTCTTAGAAATTTCGTTAGAAATCATTGCACCCAATGTTCTGTCTGTATTAATAACATCGTATTCAAGCGCAACCGGTGTTTGTGATTCAAGCGCCGCTTTGGCGTCTTCAATCATCTTACGGTCGATAATGTCGTTAATAAGATGCTTTTGGTCAATTGACTTGTAAAGTGTTTCATTTATCCCACATTCTTCTTTATGAAGAAGTGGTTTTAAATCAACACCTTTGTATTTCCAATGGTCAACATCATCACGCTGTGTAAGACACTGCGTTTGACCAACCATTTCTTCAATACTCTTAAAGCCAAGCTCTGCCATAATTTCGCGTAACCCTTCAGCCATCATGGTAAAGAAGTTAACAAGAATATCTGCACGGCCTGTAAATTTATCACGTAAACCTTTGTCTTGCGTGGCGATGCCAACAGGACAAGTATTTAAATGACACTTACGCATCATGATACAACCTTCAACAACTAATGCTGTTGTCGCCATACCGTATTCTTCTGCGCCAAGTAACGTTGCTATTGCTAAATCACGTGGTGTTTTAAGTTGTCCATCAGTTTGTACTGTAATACGGCTACGCAGCTTGTTACGTACAAGTGTCTGATGTGTTTCAGCTAGACCAAGTTCCCACGGTAAGCCCGTATGTTTAATAGAACTTAGTGGAGAAGCACCTGTACCGCCATCATGGCCGGCAATAAGTACAACATCAGCATACGCTTTAGTTACCCCTGAAGCGATAGTACCAACACCTGCTTCTGATACTAATTTAACGTTAACGCGTGCTTCACGGTTAGCATTTTTAAGATCAAAAATAAGCTGAGATAAATCTTCAATTGAATAGATATCGTGATGTGGTGGTGGAGAAATCAAACCAACACCCGGCGTTGAACCACGTGTTTTACCAATCCAAGCATCTACTTTATCACCCGGTAGTTGACCACCCTCACCTGGTTTAGCGCCCTGCGCCATTTTAATTTGTAATTCGTCAGCATTAGCTAAGTAATGACTGGTAACACCAAAGCGTCCAGAAGCAACTTGCTTAATACGCGAATTCATTGAATCGCCATTTTCTAATGGTGTGAAGCGAATCGGATCTTCACCACCTTCACCACTGTTACTCTTACCACCAATGCGGTTCATGGCAATAGCTAACGTTGTGTGTGCTTCCCACGAGATAGAGCCAAATGACATGGCACCTGAAGCAAAACGTTTGAAAATATTTTCAATCGGTTCAACTTCACTGATGTCAATTGAAGGACGATCACTGTTTAAGTCAAGTAAGCCACGTAATGTGAACGCGTCTTTACTTTGATCATCAACCGTTTTTGCATATTCTTTAAATTGATTCGTATCGTTACTTGCCGTTGAGTGCTGTAGTAAACGAATAACCGTTGGACTAAATAAATGGCGTTCGCCATCATGTCTCCATGAGTACTCACCACCGGTTGGCAATAAGTTTTCAATCGCAATACGACTCGCTTCAGGGAAACCTTCACGATGACGTAAAAGTGCTTCTTGAGCGATTTGATCTAGGCTTAAACCTTGGATACGACTAACAGTACCGGTAAAGTATTTTTCAACAACATTAGAATTAATACCTAAGGCTTCAAATATTTGCGCACCTAAGTAGGACTGTAATGTTGAAATACCCATTTTAGAAAAGGTTTTAAGTAAACCACTACCCACTGCTGCAGTATATTTTGCAGTAATTTGCTCATCAGTTAAGTCGCTGTTAAGTACACCTTCATCACGTAAACCAAACATACTTTCTAATGCTAAGTAAGGGTTTACGGCAGCTGCGCCATAACCAATAACGGTAGCAAAGTGATGTGTTTCACGAATGTCTGCAGACTCAAGAATAATATCTGCGTAAGAGCGTAACTCTTCACGAATTAAGTAATGATGTACCGCTGCTGTTGCTAAAACAGAAGGAATAGCTACATGGTCGCTGTCTACTTCACGGTCACTCAAAATTAATAATGAGTAGCCATCTTCAACGGCATCTTTTGCGTAAGCACAAACACGGTCAAGCGCTCTTTCTAATTCGCCTTCGGAGCCTGTTGCTTTAAACGTAATGCTAATGGTTTTAGATTGAAGGTGATCGTTATCAATATGTTGTAACTTACGTAATTGCTCGTTAGTTAGAACCGGTTGGTCAATTTCAACTTTATGACAATGCGCCGCTGTTTCTTCAAGTAAGTTAAGTGACTTACCCACATAACCACGTAAAGACATAACCAATTCTTCACGAATTGGATCAATTGGCGGGTTAGTTACTTGAGCAAACAATTGCTTAAAGTAATGAGACAGTTGTTGTGGACGATGTGATAGCACAGCTAAAGGTGTATCGGTACCCATGGCACCTAACGGCTCTTTAGACGTACCAACCATACCCGCAAGTACGACGTTTAAATCTTCACTGGTATAACCAAATGCTTTTTGTATTTTACGCAGCTCTGTTAACGGTGGCTGTGCAATAGACGCTGTTGGTACAGGAATATCAGCTAACTCAATTTTGTTTTGCTCTAACCACTGACCATAAGGCTGTGATGAACTTACTTGCGTTTTAACTTCATCATCACTGATGATACGACCTTCATTTAAGTCGGCAATAAAGATTTTACCTGGTTGTAAACGACCTTTTTCAACAACCGTTGACTGATCAACACATAAAGTGCCTGTTTCAGAGCCCATAACCAAGGTACCGTCTTCCGTTAACAAGTAACGTGATGGACGTAATCCGTTGCGATCGAGTGTAGCACCAATAATATTGCCATCAGTAAAGGATAGTGAAGCTGGGCCGTCCCATGGTTCCATGATACACGCGTAATACTCATAGAAAGCACGCTTAGTTGGATCCATGTCTGCTTGGGTTTGCCACGCTTCAGGTACCATCATCATCATGACTTGTGCAAGCGAACGTCCGCTAAGCACTAATAATTCAATGGCCATATCTAAGTTAGCTGAATCTGAGTTGTCTTTATTACAAATCGGGTTCAACATTTTCAATTCAGCTTCAGAGAAGTTAACTGAACTGAATAATGCTTCACGTGCATTCATCCAGTTGATATTACCGCGAACTGTGTTTATTTCACCGTTGTGAGCAATATAACGGAATGGCTGAGCACGACGCCACGCCGGGAATGTATTAGTTGAGAAGCGAGAATGGAACATCGCTAAACCTGAGACTGTACGTTCGTCTTGAAGATCTAAATAATATTGACGAACTTGCTCAGTAGTAAACTGTCCTTTGTAGACAATTTTAGTTGATGACATAGACGTTGCATAAAATTCATCACGTTCAGTGATGTTACTCGCATTAATTTTATGTGACGTGTATTTACGTAATACGAATAACTTACGCTCAAATTCTTGCGCTGTTAATTCGCTAGGTTTAGCAATAAACACTTGCTGAATGTTGGGTTCAGTATCAAGTGAAGCTTGACCTAACATTGAATTATCACCAGGAACTTTACGGTAACCTAATACGGTTAAACCCAGTTCAGCGATATTTTCATTTAAGATAGCCTTACATGCTGTACTCTGCTCTTCAACATTTGGAAAGAAGATCATTCCAACGCCGTAATCGCCGGCATCAGGTAAGCTAAAGCCTAAGGTAGCCGTTTCTTGGCTTAAAAAATCGTGAGGTATTTGAATAAGGATACCCGCACCGTCGCCACTTTTGACGTCGAAACCAGTACCACCACGATGTTCCATACAGCTCAACATCGTGAGTGCATTTTCAATAATATCGTGAGACTTTTTACCTTTTAGGTTGGCTACAAAGCCAATACCACAACTGTCATGTTCAAACTCTTCACGATAAAGCCCTTGGGACTTTTTGCTCATATCATTCATTCGTCATTCCTATTTCATCAAACTATTTTTATTAGCTGCTTTTTGCTATTTACTAAGCTGCTTGCTAATTAAGTTATATATATTTTAATCTCAAATTTACGCTGCTACCCCTTGTGAAAACCATCTAGAATTGATTGAACATGAACGCCAGATTTTTATGGGTATTTATGAGACGAGATGATATTGATTAAAATCATCATTTAAAGCGGCGGGAAAAATACCCGTAAAACGCCTCTGAGTCAATCATTATGTGCATATCTATGCAAATTAACCGGATATTAAATACGATTAATTCTTATTAATATTTGTAATGTATTGAGTTAGATCGTACCTGTTTTTTATAAATCAATGCTGTACACAACAGTACTCTACTTATATTTACTGTAGATTACCGTTCATTACCGGTTATATACGTCTACTATATCTCTTTCGATCACTCTGTTCTCATGGTTATATGTCATGAAAAATGCAACGATTAAGTGTATAAAAGAGTAAAGATACTACTGAACTATTAAAAGAAGTAATAAATATCGGGCATATTCTAACTGTTTTTACCTTACGACTCTATGCCTATTTACTTTCTCGTTTAAAGAATCGCTACTGCTTTCTTTTTTTCTATAAAGCATTAGTACTATTAACGATAACTTTTTATGAGAATAATTATGTATAGTGTTATTAATTAGACCTTAACTATTGTATTAAGGTCTAATTAAATCAGGTGTTTATATTATTTAGAGACAGTTAAGGTGCCTATTTTTAATCAATAGCTTTTGAAAAGGATATCTTGAAGAATATACGTAATGAGTAATTATCTTCCAAAGCTAAATTTTATAAAAATCGCTATTTCGTATTACTTATAAGGGATAGGATTGGTGAGAAAAATATAATGTTAATTATTTAAAGGGTTTTCTACTAACGGATAGGACTAATAATTAGCTAATGACGCTTTAAGCGTCAAAGCATCGTGCTTGGTTGACCTAGCTACCATAGCTGTATTCATCATTTAGTCGTATTTCGTGTAAAGACACGAATAACTCGACCAAGAATTTGGTGTTTATAAACCGGTCCTAGTTGCTCTACGGACAAACTGTCTTTATTTTCACCTTTACTCCAAACAAAACCATTTTTGTCAACGATAGCTACTTTTTTTACAATAATACCGTACTTAGGGTGATTGATAACCATCCGTTGTCCTGTTCTTATTGGAAGCATCATTAACCATTTGGCTGAAAGTATAAAACAGCCAGACGGGATAGCAGGCGCCATACTTTCACCAGTCACTTTGAATACTTTAAGTCCAAACATGATTTACGACTCCTTAAGGTCTGGATAAATTAACATTTCAGCGGGTGGATAGGGACAAATAGCACTAAAAGTACTAACACCTTTGGTTTGCCAAAAGATGGCTGCAAACGTGTTCACTTTATCTAATAGCTTTACCGTCGCCGCACGATTTATATTTTGTTTAGCAAAAGAAGTCGCTAACATAATTTCATGCGTTAAGGTATGGAGCTCATTATGTTCGTCTAATTGTGGCTGCTTAATATAGTCACCCCAAATAATACGTATCTCTTCTTTTACTCTACTACCGTGCACTTCTTTCTCATTCACTAAACGTGTAAATGTGGCTTGTTGTTCAAGGCTAAAAGACTCTTTTTCTCTTAGCTCTTCTAACAGGTCGACCATACGAATCATAGTAAGAACCGCTATTTGTGCTGTAATGGGATCATAAATTTTACACGGGATATCGCAATGTGCCGACGCTTGTTCAAACGGATGTTTATCGTCTATTTTTTTTAGTAAATTAAAAATCATAGGTATTACTCCTTATTATTTATTATTTATTATTTATTATTTATTATTTATTATTTTGTTTAATATCAAACGAACTACGGCGCTTAACTAATGATTGTATTAACAAAAAAGCGCCAACTAATGTGGGGGCTATCCATACTAAATGAATTAAGCTTGCCATTGGATCAGCATGATCATGGCCCGCATGTGCAAAACTAGGCGATGAAATGAATAGTAAGAAAAAACTGAGTGTTAAACCGTACATAAAGTACTCCTGAGATTAATAACTCTATTATTGAGTTAGATGTTGGTTAGGTTTTAATTGAGCTAAAATGAATATGAAATTAATTTTAGTTTTAACTTAATGGATAGCGCACGCGTTTTGTCTTAACACTGTTTTTGGTGGCGCTAAACTATCTAAACAGCTATCGCATACAGGATGCTTTTTAGCGAACATTAAGATAGGCGAAAACGTTAAGGTAAGTCCTTTAAAAGCAATCAGCTTAATATCTTCATCTTCTATTAACGACTGAGTAATATTTAATAAATATTCATGTGGAACCGTTAAAAATTTTAACGCTAATGCCAACTGCTCTGTTGATTCATAGAGTGTCGATAAATTGTGACAAGCACAAATCCAAGCAATTAATGTTTGACTACATAAAGGGTTATTACGGTAAGCAATACCCAATGAATTGTATGCTTCGCTATAAAAAAACTCAGCTTGACTCCACTGTTGTTCATGAAAACAATCATTACCTCGTTTTAATAATGACTGCCACTGATTATCTTTCATTTTAAGCACCCTATTTTATTTAAAAATCATGTAGACAACACACCTCAACATCTAAATAATAATCATTACCATTTGTATTGTCAAGACTAATAACTACTACTTTGTTAATCAACCTTTTGATACGCCTTATTAATTTAATAAAATTAACTTATCTGAGAATAAAAAAGCTAAATAGACTAAGTCTTCTACACTTAATTAAAATGCTCTTTTAAAGTACTTTATTTAAGGATTAAAATTATGCTCCGAAAGTTTAAAATCAGCACCAGGCTATATCTTGGTTTTTTTATATTAACGCTTATTCTCACTACTTCCTCTTTAGTGACTATATCGACAATTATCGATATAGAAGAAAAATCAGATCACGTTATAAACATCCGCATTCCCGACTCGCAAGCGACTTCAAGTATATTAAATGGTGTTAATCATGCTTTAGCCGCACTAAGAGGCTGGATGTTACTCGGTAAAGATTCCTTTAAAGATGAAAGACAAAAAGCATGGGATGAAGAAATAACACCGGCAATAAATAGGCTAAAGAAAGATTCACTTCATTGGACAAATACTGAAGACGTAGCACTTGTCCATGAAATGTATACAATTTTAAATAAATTTTCACAAGAACAAGTAAAAATTGAAGCCATAGCGCAAACATTAAAAAACACACCTTCAATACAAATGCTTTATCAAGAGGCTGTCCCTAAAGCCTCTATAATGGGTACCGAAATAACAAAAATAATTGACATT
>Ga0308003_1000849_pt1 | contig 13632 bp, 5 predicted proteins | sample Neamet36_FD_203159 | JGI IMG/M metagenome (GOLD analysis project Ga0308003, IMG submission 203159) | Marine microbial communities from water near the shore, Antarctic Ocean - #36 | ecosystem: Environmental > Aquatic > Marine > Unclassified | place: Southern Ocean | collected 2014-06-06
GAGGGGAATGGTTGAATGAAATGGAGGTAGAGGTTAATGACCTTGAAGGTTTATCTTTCTCTATGAATGACCAAGGCGAAGAGTTTACTTACAATCTAGATGACGATGCTCGTCAGGAGATTAAGGGTTACAACTCTGACCTAGAGAACTTTTTCGACAAGTATGTAAGCGAAGGCGGAGACTGGAACTTTGACGCTCTGAATACAGACATGTACATCCTGAACAACATCGACAAGATCGTTAGGGGTGTCGCTAATCAGTACAGAAGCAAGGGGACAGAGAGCGTAATCAATGAGATTAAGAACCCATCGTTTGTCCAAGACAAGCAGGGTACACCTCAAAGACAAGAGTCAACTCTCGACATGTTGAGGAAACAAATTCTTGGTTAAAAAACAAAATTAATTTTCATTTTAAAATAAAACAAAATGGCAACAGTAAATATACCTTCAGCATCCTCAGGGAATGTTGTTAAGATGACGGCAACTCCGTCAAACGTAGCGGTTGCAACTACATCTAACTATGTTAGCTCTGCAGATATAATCGCTTCAGGTACTGATACAGCTGGTTCTTTTCACAAACGTGATGTAGACGAGCAGTTAATCAAACGATACGGTAATCAAGGGATTACTGGATTAATGGAACTTTTAGGTTCTAAAAAAGAAACTCACTCTGGTACTTTCGAGCACTACGAAGAGACTTTCCTTCACAACTCATTTACAGGTGCTGTAGGTGGTTCAGGTCTTTTGACTGTAACATCTACAGAGACAGATACAGGTTCTGCTGATGGTAACACCGCTCTTAGAGATGGTGACTTATTATTAGGTGGTTCAGGTCTTATGTACTATGTGTCTGGAATAGGCGCAGATCCAAATGATGACGTTACTATTAGAAATATTTCTGATGGTGCGGTTGCATCTAGTGGTGCTGATACAGCTTTTGCTGTAGTTGGTAATGCTCACGCAGAACAGTCTGGTCAACCAGTAGGTATTACACCTCGTGTACACCAGTACAACAATCAATGTCAGATTATTAAAGAATCTTTCACTGTTTCTGGTTCTGAAGCAACTAACGCAGTTTATGTGAAGGTTAACTCTCCAGAAAGTGGAACAGGATACCTTTGGTATTTACAAGGTGAAGCTGATACTCACCAACGTTTCTTAGATTATTCTGAGCTTGCAATGATTGTAGGTATTAAGGATGATGGTACGTTAAGTGAGGATGCAGATGTTGGAGCAACATTTGTTTCTACTAACGCTCAAGTTAAAACTACTGAGGGTCTTTTACCATTCATGGAAAACAGAGGTCAATCTATGGATTTAGGTTCTTCTGCTATTACAATGGCTGACTTTGATGCTGCTGTTAAGTCTTTAGACAAGTACAGAGGTGCAAAAGAGATGGCTCTTTACGCTGGTATTAACTTATCGTTAGATATTGATGACTTATTAGCATCTCAAGGAGCTTACGCTGCAGGTGGAGCTAACTATGGTACTTTCGCTAACAATAAAGATATGGCGTTGAACTTAGGTTTTAACTCTTTCTCTCGTGGTGGTTACACTTTCCACAAGAAGACTTATGACTTATTCAACCGTCCTGACTTGTTAGGTGGTGCTGGATTTAACTTTAACGGTTATGGAATGTGTATCCCTATGGATTCTCAAAAAGATGCTAAGTCTGGAGAGAAGATCCCTTCGTTACGTATGCGTTTCAAGTCTGCTAACGGGTACTCTCGTGAGATGGAGCACTGGTTAACTGGTGGAGCTGTTCTTCAAAATAAAACTAACGAGGTTGATGAGTTACGTTGTAACTACAGAACTGAACGTGGTTTTGAAGGGTTTGCACCAAACCGTTTCTTGTTATTCAAAAAATCATAATTAATTAATACTTAAAACAAAAACACAATGGAAAGATACTTATACTTAGAAGTCTCTGCTACTGACTACATGATGCTCCCAGCGTCACGTATATTAGCTATAGATGGAGCATCTGCTACCTCAATAGAGATATTTTATCAAACGTTACTTGCGGATCCAACAGACGAAACTGCAGCAGACGAACAAGCAAAGGCTGTTATCACTGTTGCTAGTGGGGCTGCTAAAGCGTTCTTGCATGACCTTTCGGCTGCTATAAATGGCTTATCAAAGAACCACCTTGGTTTTATTGACGTAGAGGCTTTGCCTACTGCAGCTACTGTAGCATCTATTGGAATTAGTGGTGTAGCTTAATAAGCAACAACTATTAAATATATTACTGGAGGGGGCTTTGTTCCCCTCCTTTTATAACTTCAAGTTAATTTTAGACAATTATTATGACATCAAAACACACAACAGCAAGGAAGGCTGTAACACCTCCACAATCTACCAAGGTCGTAGCTCAAGCTCCCATAGTAGAAAAGAAATTCATACCTCAATTTTCTAATAGAGAACAGGATTATAAGGCTACTGTATACTCTTTGGTTCCTAAATCTAAAAAAAGAAATGGTATGCCTCAATATCCTGTAGTTTGCTTATTAAAGGCTGAGGATATTATATTTGACCCAACAACTGGACAGAACAGAAAGATTAGATACGTACCTGGAGAGGCTTCTATATATGCAGAGGATCACCCAGAGGGAGCTAAAATGAGAGATCCTATCTCTTTTAATAATGGTTACCTATTTGTAGATCATACAAACCCAACATTAAAACTTTACTTAGATAGTTGCAACTCTAACGGCAGCAACCCACATAGGATTAAATCCAAGACTAAGTTATTTACAGTAAAGGACGATCAGAAGTCTGCACAGGATAGAATCTCTCAGGTGGCTGATGTTATGGATGCTGTACAAAGTGCTCTTAAAATGCCTCTAAATGAGCTTGTAGGGTACGCAAAGGTATTAGGTGTCAACACTAACAAGAGTGTAGATGAGATTCGTTGGGATATGAAGGTTCAAGCAGAGAAAAACCCTGCAGCTTTCTTAGCAGGAATGAATGATCCTCGTACAGAGATGAAGCAGTTGTTACTTATGGCGGAGGAGTCAGGTATCATATCAATGAAGAAAACAGGAGTTACGTGGGTATCTTCAGGTAATACTATTTGTGTTCCAGCAATTGGAGTTAAGCCTATCGAGAGAATGGTAGACTTCTGTTCTGATGGTGACGGAGAGCAGATATACTCTGAGATTGAACGTAGACTTCAAGCGATAAACGGATAATGATTTAATATAATATATGCTTAAAGGGGGACTTAACAGTCCTCCTTTTTTGTTATACGAATAAATTTCGTACTTTTGCTTTAAATAAATTTAGAATAATGACAATTGACGAAGTATATAGATTAGTACAAACCTTCTCAAACAAAGAGCAGAGGGGGTTTATAACGCCAAAGGATTTCAACCTACTTGCAAAGCAGGCAGAGTTAGAATTATATAATAAAAGATTATCTGTAGTGATGGAGAAATCTCAACCTAAGAAGGTTGCAGGTTACTATGGAGAGAGTTTATCCCCTTTAGTTGCAGAACAGGATATATCTCATTTTTTAACACTTACTGAACTGGGTGGTATGTCTAGCAATAACAGTATCCCTAGTTATGGATCTGACGGTACATCTTCCAGTTTTAATTATATAAAATCAATATATACACTACAAAGTGATGATTTTGGCATAAATACTAATATACCTGTAGAGATTGTAAGCGTTGAGAATCTACAGCAAGTCCTTAGGAGTAGTTTAGCTAAACCATCTATAGAATACCCTGTAGCCTTATTATCTGCAGGATCTGACGGTACTACTAGTAAGAGAATCTCTATTTTTCCTGATACTATATCAGAGGTATATATATGGCATTATACCTATACTAACAACCCTAAGTGGAATTACGTTACCATAGCAGGTAAGCCAGTGTATGACGCTTCAAACTCAGTTGGGTTTGTGTTGAGTCCAAACACGCATGGTGAGATAGTAATTAAAATACTAGAGTATTTAGGTGTTAGTATTAGAGAGGCTGATGTAGTTCAATACGCAACAAATAAAGAAGTTAAAGCAGACAGTTAATTATGGCAATAGATTATACAAGTATAGACGAGGTAGTTAATGACTTTCAGTTAATGATTGATGACACCTCTTACGATAAAGAAGCTCACGTGTACCAACTTAGACTACTAGCCTTACAAGGTTTAAGGGAGTTGAAGTTTGACGTAGAGCAAGAGGTTAAGACAGCAGAAACAGTAGTTCAGACAGCTTCTTTAACGACATCCCTACCTAGTGATTTTGTTAAACTATTAAGAGTTGGATTCAAGGGAAGTGATGGTAATTTTCACGCTTTGGGACATAACCCTAATTTAAGTTTAGACGCAGGGATAGCCTCACAAGTTAATGATGGTTCTGACGTAGATAATAACCCAAACTACAGCCTAGACGCTGGTAAGAAGTTTGGTGTTGGAGGAGGTAATAACGCTCTTGGATATTATAGAGTTAACAGGAATGATGGGATTATAAACTTCTCTTCAAACCTCGCAGGGAAGGCTGTATTTTACGAGTACATCTCTGATGGGGTTTCAAGTGAGATGCCTCAAGACCATATTATTAAGATGTCGTTTTATGGTCACGCAGGCGTTGGGATTACTGGAGTTAAAGATGGTGCTACTTTAAGGATCCCATATATAGATAGTGCTGGTAGTGTCTCTACAATTACCTTTAAGGTAGGAGGAGTCCCTTCTAGTGCTTATAATATACACATTATTGGTGGGGAGGGTTCTTCTTCTATAGCACAAAAATTTACTGACGTTATAAATGAAGGGTATCCTCTACAAAGGATTTCCCCTATTAATCCAGGAATAAAAGCCTCTTACGATGGAAATGTAGTTACCTTAATATATAGTGAATCTTCTTCAGTCCCTTTGTATGTTGGAAATTCAACCTTCTCTACCAATCACGATGGGACTCAAGGATTGGGTCCTACCTACAAGGTATTAAGCGGTCCTATGGAATTAGTCCAACTAGGTGTAGCTGGAAGCAGACCTATGGTTCATAAGTTCTGCGAGGAAGCTTTACGTTGTTACATATACTACAAGTACGTACAGAGAAAAAGAGGAATACCTGCTAACGAGAAGCAGATGGCTAAGAGAGCATTCTTCAACGAGAAAAGATTAGCAAGGGCTAGGATGATGAGTTTCAGTAAAGAGACCGCATTACAGACCTCAAGAAAAGCATTTAAACAATCTCCAAAGTTTTAATAGATGGCACAAGATAAGAAAGTATTTACAGGTGGGATGGATAAAGATTCTGATCCTCGCCTGATTAAGGGTGGTGACTATAGAGACGCTTTAAATATACGAAATGTATCATCCTCAGACAGTACTTCAGGTTCTGTAGAGAATATAGAAGGGAACACTTTAGTTCCCTTTAAGTTTATAGATGAGGTTGATCAACTGATTGAGGTTACACCTACAGGTGGGGATGTTTATGTAGACGAGATAGATACTAGTCAAGTGTTTAATCAAGTAAATATAGAGATTGCTGGACGTGAACTCCCTGGTTATGTATTCAACTTTTCTTTAGGATATTTAACTACTAATAGTGACGAGAACCTAATAGCGTTTAGTCCTATTAATTGGTCAGCATCAACTAGTCAGACTAACACCTCAACTACCCTATATAATAATTTCGGTCCTGGAGGTCCTTTATCTGTCATACAGGTAGATGATATTCTTACAGGTCTTCCTATAACCCTTGTTGCTGAGATTGATTTCGAGTCTGGTGATGTTTTTAGTGGTGGTGGTATAACTTTTAATATAACATATACGTGTACCCAAGCAGGCGCAACATTCTCTTTATCTGCTAACAGTTCTTACACTGGTCCTGGGGTAATATTTGGGTCTGTAGCTCTTCCTGACCCTATAGGCGTAAGTCAAGGTGATGTAATTACCATTGGTGGTAGTGTGTCTTCGGTTAACGCTGTAGGAGACTTAGGTGGTAACGTAGATGATCAGGGTAATGTTTTTGGTCCTGGTGGTGGTATAAATACTGGGGGTACTATTATAGATTTAGAAGTTTCAGGATCATCTCCTACTTCAGCTTCAGAGGCTGTAGTTGACGATGTAATACTATTCTCTTATACTCAAGCAGGTGGAGACGGTTCTAACGAAAACGACTGGCTAGTTGAGCCTGCTATAGACTTAAGTACAGCAACAGAATCGTTTGGTTCAGGTGGAGAGTTTGAGTTTGACTCAGGTCAAGACAGTATAGCTGGATTTCTTACGGCTATAGCTGAGGATGAGACTAAGTTCAATAACATATTAGTCGATGGTGGTAACGGTACCATAACAGGATTAGGAGATATATCTACAAACTTTTTAGAAGGAACAAAATTACAGGGGGCTAATAGTAGTATAGGAAGGAATAATCCTAGCGAGGTAAGCTACTCTCAACTAGAGTACTTTTACGATAATACAGAGGTAATAGAGGGGGATGGTTTTACTATAAACGAGGGTACACTAACCTTTAGTGGTTCAGACATCCTATCTGGGAATACTTACCCACTTAAGACTTCTATAATTGAAGATAAGAACTACCTATTATCATTTACTTTATCAGGGCTTCCATCTGGAACCTCATTAAACTTTAATGCTGGGAATCAAGTATTCCCATCTGTAGGTAATAATGGTATTCACTCTTTCGTTATATCTCCAGAGAATAACGCTTCTATAGTATACATTACATTCAGTAAGGATTTTGATTCTTCTTTTGAAGTAACCATAACAAATCTAAGACTATTCTTGGAGGACGTTCCAGTAGAGGTTTTCTCTATTAGGTTAGCCTCTATTGGGTCTACAAGATTTAATTTAGCCTTTTCCTCTAGTGAAGCAAAATTAAAGAAAGAGTTATCTGCAGGTAAGCAGTCAACTCAAGTTAGAGAATGGTTCCCTGGGGTTGGTTTAAGTTTGGTGTCAAAAAACATAGGGGATAGTTATGGAGTTATAGCTGGTGTTCAACTAGCTGACTTGCAAGAGGATCTTATTGAAGCGTTACAAACTATAACCGCATTAACGTCTAATATAGAATCTTTAACTTCAGAACACGCAGCAGCCTTAGTTATATTAAATCTTCAACTGACAGATTCAATCGCTAACGGAGCACAAATTGAGACTCAATTAGAGGCTGCAAATGCTCTTATAACTACGCTACAGAATGAAGCTACTTTAATTAATAGTGCTGTAAACGCTTTCTTAGTGTTGCAAGAGGATTTTGCTGGGTTAGATCCCGTTCACGCTTACCTTGGAACTTCAGAAAGTATATCGTCATCTTTAGGTTTAGTAAATCAAGCTATATCAGACTTCGATATAGCTCACATAGCAGGTAACGAAGCGTTAAATGAGACTATACAAACTCAATTAGCTGATATAAACAATTTAAATGCACAAGTAGCAGAGCAAATACTACTAATAGAGACTCAGAGTCAGCAGATCCTTGATATAACAGCCCTGCACACCGCATCACAGGCATCGCTTAGTTCATCTGAGGCTGCCCTAGCTAACACTAACGCAGTTTTTGCTAACTTTATAGATACTGCAAATGAATTAAACGATACAAACACTCAGGACACCCTAAATCTTATTGCAGCACACGAATCAACTGTACTTGGATTGCAAGAAGATTACACATTATTGGAGGCAGATCTGGCTTTAGCTGTTGCCAACGAAGAGGATGGTGTTTCTCAAGCAGACGTAGCTGCTGTACAAGCCTTATTAGATGCTGTTGTACCAGAAGATGGTGTAACACAGGCAGATGTAGATGCTATTCAGGCTGATTTAAATACAGCTATACTTGACCTTGAAATATCACAACAAAACTCTGCTGCAACTCAAGGTCTATTGGACACAGCAAACGCTACTATATCTTCTATAACTCCAGAAGATGGTATTACACAAGCAGATGTAGACGCTGTGCAGGCTTTATTAGATGGCGTTACCCCAGAAGATGGTATATCTCAGGCTGATCTTAATGCTATGCAAGTTTCATTTGATATAGAGGTGGCTGCCCTAAATGGTTCTCATCAAGCAGAGGTGGATGCTATACAGGCTTTACTAGATGCTATAGTTCCTGAAGACGGAGTATCACAATCTGATGTAGATGCAGTTCAAACTTTATTAGATGCAATTGTTCCTGACGATGGTATATCTCAATCTGATGTAGATGCAGTTCAAGCTTTATTAGATGCTGTTGTACCAGAAGATGGTATTTCTCAAGCTGACTTAACCTTAGTGAATAATCAATTAGCTGAGGTTCAAAACCAGCTAGACGCTATAAACGCAAATCTAGCAGAGAACCCTACTATTCTTGACTCAACTGAACATGTTAGAGACCCTAGGCTTGAAGACTCATCTCAGTGGAATTCAACTAATGTATGGGTTTTTAATGATGGAGGTGGTATTTCTCATGCTGGAGTAGGTAACGGGTTTTTAACTTCTTCTCCTGCAAACGACTATTGGGGGTACCCCTTTATAAGTCCTGGAAGTTATATATTTAGTTTTAATATTACGAACTATGAGGTTGATACTGATTCTTCTAATAATTATGTATCAGTTAGGGTTACATACGATGATTTTAGTACTGAAAATTTGATTGTAGCATATTCCGCTGGTAGGATTATTAAAACTGTAAACTTCACACAATATGTAAGTAAGATTCAACTTGTAGTGAGTGGGAGTGTTGCTTCGTTAGACATTTCTGAATTATCTATTGTTAGTGTAACCTCAGATGTTAACGTTAGCAATACCTTAATTAATAACCTGCTTACATTTACAGAAGAGTTAATCATAAACAACGACTCTTTAATTTCAACAAACGAAGATTTAGGGGCATCATTAGCAACATCAAGCTCTGAACTAGAAGCAGCCACTACAGAGATAGGATTACTTTCGGATAACGTAAGTTTGATTAGTAGTAGTTTAAGTTCTTTAGGTACTTCCGTATTGGACGCAATAACATTACTAGGAGCTACCAGCAATATAACTCAAGATATAATAGATAATTACATCATTGACTTCAACGAGGAAAATAACAGTTTAGCAGGGGAGCTTGGAATACTCACATTATTAATAAATTACTTAACAAGCGAGATAGATTTAATAGAGGCAGGATCAGGAAGTTCAGGAGGTAATGAAAATGATAAGTGGTTATTTACATTCAATGGGGGGGTCCCAGTTAACGATACCTACGTCCCTCTCAATCCAAAAGCATTAGTATGTAGAAATACAGACCCTTCAATAGAAGATAAAGAATATATAATATTTAAAGGGGGAGGTTGTTATCCAATGTTTAGGGACACAGCTATAGATGCTACAGTAGACTTTGCTGTCGACCATCACCCCTTGTTTCCGATGGTTATAGCTATGAATACTCACGCAGGTAGATATAAATACAATACAGCTCTTCAGTTAATCGACAACACTTCTAATTACATTGAATTTCCTACATCGTTTTATTTATTCGGTGCTTTAAAGGTAACTATACACAACCTATTAAGTTATAATCTAATTGAAGACACTAGCGGTAATCCATATACTTTAGCGTTATCATCTACGGGGGATAAGATAATAGGAGATAAAGGTGATGTTCCTATAGAAAAAGACCCTAATGAGTGGTTGTCAGAGCTAGGAGTTGATACTGGTATTCAAATAGAGATTGAAGCCTTAGATGGTGATTCTGGTTGGGAATTTTTTATACTAGATAAGACTACTAACATAGAAACTTCATTACTAAATCAAACTCAACACACTATAGCTCAAGATTCAACCTCAGGGTATAGCTGGAATGTTACAAATCCTGGGACTTCTGGGTATGATGCTCCAAATGGAGTAGACTACAAGGTGTATGCTGAGAAAATACAATCAGTACCAAATCAATCATTAGGTAGGAGTACAGAGGGTTCCGTAGAAAGTTTTATCGTAGCAGCAGCAGCACCTAACTTCTCTATAGACAAGGTAAGACCTAAGGTTAATTTACCTGCAAATACAAGTATTCCTAAAGGAGACGCATCTAAACGCTTAAGAAAACATAATGACGAGTTAATTTACCCGTCTAAGAAGTCTGATATTATATTAGTTAAGTCTAGAGATTTACGACCTAACTTGACTGGTAACATATTTGGGGCTAAGAGGTTTGTAAGAAATAAAATACTTAATAAGACTACAGCTGTAGATAACTCAAGCTCTTCTTATAAGTGTATAGGTACGTATGAGGATAAACCAAAGAACTCTATATACTACCTTGTACACCACCAAGACAAGAGTGAAAAGTTTGACTGCATCCTAGAGTACAGCCTGATAGATAATAAAATTAGAACTGTATATCAAGATGGTAGACGGGGATCTAATGGCTTAAGTGAAGGTATACTTAACTTCGACCTAGACCACGCTATAACAGGGGTTAATAAGGTAGATGATATACTTTACTGGACAGATAATTTAAATAGACCTAGGAAAATAAACGTTTCCCTTGGTAAGAAGAACGAGGTAAACATTAGTAAGGCTATAAAGTTTGAGGATGTAAACTTCCCTGGGGGGCATGATAAATCAGTATTCTTAACTTATAACGATACAACCCTAAAGAGTAAGTATAGTATAGGTGATACTGTATACACACACACCGACTCAGGAGAAGAGGCTACATCATATAATGGTTACGCTGAAGTGCTAGGTATAGTTAGAAAGATGCCTGCTGGACTTACGTTTAATACTACTGATACATCTACTACAGTGACAAGTAGTGTAGCCCTTACATCGTCTCAATTAGAGGTTGGGGAATGGATAGGGATAATGGATAGCACCCCTTTACCTAAGTTCTATCAGGTTGCTGATATTTCTGGGACTACAATAACGACTGCGTCACCTGTGACGTTTACGTTATCGGCAGCACTAGCTCTATATCTACTACCTAATGGTGGTAACATTGGAGGGTTATTAACTAACTGTCCTTTCCAGAGTTTTGGGTTAGTTCCTGGTTTAATTATGTCTGCAGACCCATCTGATGCGTACTCCCCCCTTATTAGTTTTGGGAAGTATGAGGATAAGATGAGGTACTTTGATGTGATTAAGCACCAACCACTAAAGAGACCTGTAACAGAACTTGTACCAGACACCTCTTACGCTAAGAACAATATCTTAGACACATTGTTTCAATTCAAATACAGATACTCTCACCAAGACAACGAGAACACTTCTTATAGTGGTATCTCTAACATAAAAATAGATCCTGAGTTTGCGAGGAACACACCACTTACATTTACTGAGTATAAAAACACAGCGAATACTATAGAGGTAGAATACTTCGATACTATATCTGATGTTAAGAAGATAGAAATAACTACAAGGAAAGGTAACGATGGGGAGTTTACTCTAGTTGATACGGTTCAGAATAACTTCATAAGGTACCTTAAGTCCCTTAAGAATGAGGTTATAGTTGATCCTGATTATTTCTTTGACATACCTAAGTCTATTATAAAATTCAGAAACAATGGGGTATATCCTTTCATTAATAAATCTGAAGGGGATAACTTATTTGATGCTGTACCTAAGTTGGCTAAGGCTCAAACTATAATATCAGATAACAGGTTAACTTATGGTAACATACTAGAGGGGTACGATAACACACCTTTAGTTGTAAGTAGTAGCTTTGAAACTGAAGGAAATCCTAGTGTTGATACAACTAAAACAGATTTATCTGTATACGGTACAAGCACTGGAACTTCATATCCTATATCAACAATAAACGTTGGTAACGGAGAAGATAACTCAGCATCTGATAACGCTAATATAGCTCAAGTAATTACAGCTAACAATAGCATTCAGTCAGGGACATCTTGGTTCCCTGCAGGTTCTGCTCACTTAAAAGTAGGTATGTACTTAGAACTTGCTGGTATTGAGTTAAACGCAGAAAGCTCTCAGACTTTGTCTTTTGATGTAAGTTATGGACTTCAGAGACGTAGTCCTAACCCTGGAGGGAAAAGTAAGAAAAGAGCTGGTAGAGTATCTATGAACGTGGATATAACGGGCCTGGATACTATAACTCAAATTCGTAATAAAGTTATCTCTCAATTTGATCAAGGAAATTGGGAAGGTGGTACAAGAATATCATCTACAAATATTGCATTATGCATAAAAGATGAGGGAGATGACTCTTTTGTTAACCTAACTTCGTCTGGAACTTCTAGGATTAAATTAGACTGGAAGCACAGACCAAACAGTACAGAAGCTAACGGTGCTGGATCTGTAGATTGGGCTAACAATAATAATGGATGGGAAAGAGTTGAGGTAAACGTGACAGCAAAACTACTTAGTGGGGACGCTGGATTCAACACCTTCAAAACAGGAGCGTTCCATGACTTTGGTATATCATACTTTGATGAGACCAACAGGTGTTCATTTGTGAATGTTGCCCCTGACTATGGTAATGATGTAATCCTACAAGAGGGGTACAACACAACCTCAGTCTCTGCAAACCTAAACGGTACAAGACCATATAACTACTTCCCTACAGAGACTAACGGTCCTGCTATAGGGCAGACATCTAATCTTAAGTTAAACATATACAATAAGCCTCCAAGTTGGGCTACAAGCTATCAGGTTATGTACGCAGGTAATACCTCTGTAGATGACTTCATGCAGGTTACTGTACCTCACGCAATCCCAGGGGTTGGTGGAGATACTCAGATGTACTTAAGTCTACAATCACTTAAATCACACAAGGCTAGTTATACTGAGGCTACAGGAGCCTTAACTGATTTTGACGTAGCTAAAGGTGATAGAATTAGATTTATTAGTTGTGACACAACCTCTGGAAGGAAGAAATTCAACGACTACCTAGACTTTGAGATTACAGGCTTTGAGTATTATAACGAGGAGCCTGCTGGCGTTGATGGTAACCCTGTAGATATTGGTTCTGGTCAAGGTGGGTTCTACATAAGGATAGCAAATCCTGGTAGTGATTTAGCTCAAGTTCAAGGCTCATCTTCTGTAAGTATTAACCACTCTGGATTCTCTTTATCTGGTAGTGGGTATGATAAGCTTATAGCTGAGTTATACAGACCTAAGAAAACTCAGACACCTGAGAACTTAGTGTACTTTGAGTTAGGAGATAGGTTAGAGATAGGAAACCCAGGTGAGGCTAATAACTACCACGCTGGTATTGAGGATCAAGGAAATGATTATTTCTACGATAAAGACGTTAATACAATGGTGTCTTTAGTTCCTGCTGTAATCAATATAAACGAAGGGGATATATATATTAAGTCTAGGAACATGTTTACTGTAACTGATGGGGCATCCCTTGAGAGTTTCCCTTGCGAGAGTTACTACCTTAATGATTTCCATAACACTAACCACTACGACAAAGGAAGGATTAACGTTGTAAACAATAACGCTGAAGAGAGAAACTTAAGTGTAAGTGTTTACTACTCAGAGCCTTACGTAAGTACTGGAGCTGTTAATGGTTTGTCTTCATTCAACCTAGCAAATAGTCCTTACTTCGATTACAACAAAGAGTTTGGGTCTATACAGGCTTTACATACAAAGGATAACGACTTGATTGTATTCCACGAAAGTAAGGTAGGTAGAGTTCTTGTTGGTAAGGACATCCTTAATACAGCATCAGGTGAAG
>Ga0308003_1000860_pt1 | contig 13522 bp, 10 predicted proteins | sample Neamet36_FD_203159 | JGI IMG/M metagenome (GOLD analysis project Ga0308003, IMG submission 203159) | Marine microbial communities from water near the shore, Antarctic Ocean - #36 | ecosystem: Environmental > Aquatic > Marine > Unclassified | place: Southern Ocean | collected 2014-06-06
AACATCCGATGGTTATTTCGATTATGTAGAAGGAGTTACGGTAAACTCAGAAAATGGATTTATATTTTTTCCTGAACCAGAACCTTTTGGAAATGATTTAGAAGATGCCTTAACAAATCCTTTAGATGCAACGTACTTGTTTAAAGAATTATATTTAAACACAAAAATTAATATAAAAAACAACTTTCAGAGTAAAGACAAGTACTTCTTAAAAGGATATTTTAAATCCGAAAATTCTGGTGGAATTCCTATTGGTGCATTTAATGTACCAAGAGGTTCTGTAAGAGTTTCTGCCGGCGGAAGACAGTTGGTAGAAGGAGTAGATTATGTAGTAGATTATCAATTAGGAAGAGTTCAAATAATAGACCCTGGTTTGAGTGCATCTGGAGTGCCTATAAGTGTTTCTACAGAAAATAATGCGGTTTTTAATCAACAAAGAAAGACCTTTTTTGGTATTGATGTAGAACATAAATTTTCTGATGAGTTAATTGTAGGGGCAACCTATTTAAATATAGAAGAAAGACCTTTAACACCTAAAGTTAATTTTGGTGCAGAGCCTATAAATAATACGATGTTAGGTTTTAACTTTGATTATTCTTCGGAAGTCCCATTTTTTACAAAACTAGCAAATAAACTACCTTTTGTAGATACAGATGTAGTCTCTAATTTATCTTTAAGAGGAGATGTCGCTTATTTAATACCTGGATCGCCAAGTGGAATAGACGTTACCGGATCTGCAACTTCTTATATAGATGATTTTGAAGCTTCTCAAATACCTATTAGCTTGCTATCTGCATTAGATTGGTATGAAGCAAGTACACCAAAATACTTTCCAAATTTAAATGGAGAAAGTGATAACTTATCTTACAATTATAAAAGAGGAAAACTAGCTTGGTATCGTGTAGATCAAATATTTTATGGCGCAGGAAATACACCTTCAAGTGTAGATGCAAATGAACTTTCTAGGGCAGAAACAAGACAAATTAATTATAGAGAATTATTTCCTAACGTTCAACTAGATATTACACAAAATTCTTTAGTTAGAACTTTAGATTTAGCCTACTTTCCTCAAGAAAGAGGTTCTTATAATTTTAATCAAGACCCTAATGAAGTAGCTATAGATGCATCTAGCAATACAGTAACGCTCCTAAAGCCTCAAGAAAATTGGGGTGGAATTATGCGTCCGCTAACTACTAATAATTTTGACCAAGCAAATGTAGAATACATGCAATTTTGGATTATGGATCCATATCAAAATTACTCTTTAACCGCAGAAGAAGGTTTGCCAGAAGGAATAGACCCTAATGATATTACAAATCAAATTGGAGATTTATACATTAACTTAGGTAATATTTCTGAAGATATTTTAAAAGACAACCGTAAAATGTACGAAAACGGTTTGCCAGAAGACGGTTTAAAAGTAGATGAAAACAATGTAAACTCTACTATTTGGGGAGATGTTCCTAGAAATCCTTCGATTATTTATGCCTTTAATGAGCAAGATGCTGCGCGTGCAAATCAAGATCTTGGTTTTGATGGTTTAAAAGATGTTGAAGAAAAACAACTTGACAATATTGGGCAGTATTCAGGCTTAATTGACCCTGCAGCAGATAATTTTCAGTTTTTTAGAGGCGCTAATTTAGATGCAATAAATGCATCTTTAATAACGAGATATAAAGATTATAATAATACGCAAGGAAACTCACAAACGTTAAATCAAAGTACAGAATCCTATCCAACTTCATCTACATCCTATCCAGATACAGAAGACATTAACAGAGACCAAACAATGAATACTGTAGAAAGTTATTTTGAGTACAAGGTTTCTATGAATCAAGCAGATTTAAAGAAAGGAGTTGGGTATGTTGTTGACGAAAAAACAACTACCGTTACTTTAGATAACGGAAGTACTCAAGAAACAAAATGGTATCAATTTAGGGTACCTGTAAGAAGTGGAACTCCAATAAACGGAATTTCAGATTTTAATAGTATTCGTTTTATCAGAATGTTTTTAACAAACTTTAAAATGCCTATTGTAATTCGTTTTGGTGAATTAGATTTAGTTCGTGGAGACTGGAGACGCTATGTAAGAACCTTAGACCCAAATACGAATACAGACAGAGAATTAACACAGGAAGAATTAAATGCTTTTGAAGTTGGTGTTGTAAGCATAGAGCAAAATGAGGGAAGTTACACACAGCCACCAGGAATTGAAAGAGAACGTTTACAAGGAAGTACTACGGTACAATTACAAAACGAACAATCTGTAACCTTAAAAGTAAACCAACTAAAACCCAACGAAATAAGAGCAATTTATAAAAACATTAGTATCGATTTAAGACGTTTTAAACAATTAAAAATGTTTATGCACTTACAACAAGATATTAAAAAATCTATTTTAAATGATGGGGATATCTCTGCAGTTATTAGATTAGGTACAGATTTAAATGAAAACTTTTATCAAATTGAAATTCCGCTTACTGTATCATTAAATGGAACCTCTGCCTTAGATCTTTGGCCAGAAGCTAATAATTTAGATGCCTTTTTAGAGACCTTTGGTAAAGTAAAGTTAGAAAGAAATAGTGCTAACTTCCCTGTCTCTGGAGTTTTCCAGTCCCAAGAACAAAACACAGATTTCCCATACACCATTAGCGTAAAAGGAAACCCAACTTTAGCACAATTAAGAACTATTATGCTAGGAGTTAAAAATACTACTTTAAATAATAGAAGTGCAGAAGTTTGGTTTAATGAATTGCGTTCTGCTGGATTTGACAATAAAGGGGGGTGGGCTGCCGTTTTAAATGCCGATGCAAATTTTGCAGATGTTGCGAATGTATCTCTTGCCGGAAGTATGTCTACCGTAGGTTTTGGTAATGTAGAAGATAGGATAAACCAACGTAGCTTGGACGAGACCAAGCAATATGACATTGCAACTACTATTAATCTAGGTAAAGTACTAACACCTAAGAAATGGGGCATACAATTGCCTATGAGTTATAGTATTGGTGAAACTTTTATAGATCCAAAATTTGATCCTCAATACCAAGATGTTACTTTAGAAGATGCGATAGACCAAAATCCAAATAGTGAATTTTCTAGAGATTATACAAAAAGGAGTAGTATTAGTTTTATAAACGTAAAGAAAAATAGAAACCCTAATTCAACGAAAAAACCTAAATTTTATAATGTAGAAAACCTATCTGTTTCTTATGCACACAACAAAGAATTTCACAGAGACTATAATATAAAAAAATACAGTAATGAAAGTGCCACTGCCGGAGCAAACTACAATTATAACTTTCAAGGAAAATCTATAGAACCTTTTAAAAACATTGGATTTTTAAATAGTAAATATTTAAAGCTAATAAAAGACTTTAACTTTAATCCTATTCCATCTAATGTTGCAGTAAACTCTAGAATCAATAGAAACTTTACAGAGCAACAATCTAGAAATTTAGTGGAGGGTTTATCTGATCAACCAGCATTAAAACAACGTAGATTTTTATTTGATTGGGATTATACTGTCGGTTTCGATTTAACAAAATCGCTTCAATTTAACTTTAATGCCACCAATAGTTATATTTATGATACGTTTGGTTCTAACGATGACATTCAAATTTTCGACGAATTTTTTAATACAGGAAGAGCAAATCATTACCATCAGAAACTAAATGGTACATATCAATTACCACTAGCAAAAATTCCTTTTTTAAGCTGGATAAAAGCAGATTATGGGTATACCGCAGATTTTGATTGGCAAGCGGCAGCGCAAAGCACAATTGATATTAACGGAACTGATGTTGCTTATGTCGATTTAGTAGGTAATGTTATTCAGAATGCAAATACCCATAATTTAAATACTACGTTTTCATTTGAAAAATTTTACAAGAGTTTGGGGTTTGAAAAATGGACAAAAACGAAAAGAAAGCCTATTCCTAAACAAGTAGTTGCTTTAAAAGCGTCAGATAGTTTAGCGAAAAAACCAAAAAGGATTAGACAAAAATATAAAAGGGTGCCATATCCTAGTAAAAAAATACCACTTGTAAAGAAGATTTTAAAAGGTTTGTATACGGTTGCAACATCTGTAAAACAAGGTAAAGTAAGTTATTCTGAAAATAACGGACAATATCTACCAGGTTACACACAAAATATTGGCTTTCTAGGGGGTGCACCAACTTCATTTGCTTTTGGTAGTCAAGTAGATATTAGAAACACCGCTTTACAAAATGGTTGGCTTGTAGGTCCTAGAGACCCTAATAATAGCGAGTACTACAACAAAACATATAGCAGAACACATTATAATAAATTAGATTATACATTCACATTAAAACCTATTAAAGATTTAAACATTGATGTTCGAGGGAATCAAATTAAAACTAGAGATTTATCGCAACAACTAGATGTTATAGAGAATGGATCATCTACGGGTGCTTTAGATTTTAGCGCACCAGCTTTTGAGACAGGAAATTTTAGTACCAGTCATGCAATGATTGCAACAGCATTTACTGATGGAGATGCTTTATTTCAAACAATGAAATCGTATAGAAACATCATAGCAAACAGGCTGGCTAAAGAAACCGGTGCACCAATTGAAGGTTTTGGAAATAACAGTCAGCAAGTATTGCTGCCCGCATTTATGGCTGCGTATTCTGGTTCTAATCCCGATAAAATAAATACAGGTTTATTTAGAAATATACCAATACCAAATTGGACTTTGCGTTATTCTGGACTCATGAAATTAGGTTTCTTTAAAAGAAACTTTAGCAGCTTTGTTATTTCTCATGGTTATAAATCTTCATATACGGTCTCTAGTTTTACCAATAATTTACAATATGATAATGATAATGCATTTTCAAATAGTAACTCTGCGGGGAACTATGAACCTCAATTATTAGTTTCTGCAGCTACATTGGTAGATGAATTTTCTCCTTTAATTAAACTTGACATGAAAATGCGTAATTCATTTTCTCTAAGAGGTGAGGTGAAAAGTGATAGAACACTTTCTATGAATTTCAATAATAGCACTTTAACAGATATAAAAGGGACAGAATATATTGTTGGAATGGGGTATGTTTTTAAGGATGTAAAAGTAAATACGCGCTTTACAGGTAAAAAACAAACCTTAAAAGGAGATGTTAATTTAAGAGCAGATGTTTCTTTAAGAGATAATTTAACACAAATTAGGTCTGTTGATGAAGATAATAACCAAATTAGTGGTGGCCAAAGATTATTTTCTATTAAATTTACAGCCGATTATAGATTGAGTAGCAGTTTAACAGCATCTTTTTATTACAATCATCAAACATCTAAATATGCGATCTCTACAACTTTCCCTAGACAAGCCATAAATGGTGGATTTAATATTATCTATAATTTGGGCGGTAATTAAATAACTAACAAAATAAATTTATTAAAATGAATATCCCATCAGAATTAAAGTATACCAAAGATCACGAGTGGATTAAAATAGAAGGTACTATCGCAACCGTAGGAATTACAGATTTTGCACAAGGAGAATTAGGAGACATTGTTTATGTAGATGTAGACACCTTAGATGACACTGTAGTTGAAGGTGAAGTTTTTGGCTCCGTAGAGGCTGTGAAAACAGTATCTGACTTGTTTATGCCCTTAACAGGAGAAGTTATTGAATTTAATGACACCTTAGAAGATGATCCAGAATTGGTGAACTCAGACCCTTATAATAAAGGATGGATGATAAAAATTGAATTTACTGACAACTCACAACTAGAAGGTTTATTAGATGCTACAGCTTATGAGAGCCTGGTTAAAGGGTAAAATGTTTTTAATCGCAATAACCGTAACCCTTAGTCTTGTTACTTTAAGCCTAATAAAGGTGCCTGAATATACTGTGAGCGTTACACATCTAGATAAGTGGCAACATTGCTTTGCATATTTTGTATTAAGTCTCTCTTGGTTAATTGCTTTTTATAAAAAGAAAAAAAAACGGCTAGTAGTAGTTTGCTGTATTTTATTAGGTGTAATTATTGAAATTTCACAAAATACACTAACATCATACAGAACAGGAGATTTCTATGATGTTATTGCAAATTCTCTGGGTGTTTTATTAGGTTTACTTGTTTTCAATAAGTTTAGTGAAAAAATTGAAGTTAAAAAATGAAAAGATTTGTAAATAACACAATAATTTAGCTAAATTAGCAGACTATTAAAAACTTTTATCCAATGGAAATAAAGAAGAACCCTAAATCAAATTTAGAAAATTACAGTAAAATATTTATGCAAATTGGTCTTGTATTAGCCTTATTTGTAACTTATGCTGCAATTGAAAAGAAAACTTATGACAAAACCACAAGTAGTTTAGGTATTGCAAATATGAATGCAATGATGGAGGAAGAAATTCCTATTACTGAAAGAGTGGAACCAGTAAAACCTAAAACACCACCACCACCAGCACCTGAAAAGATAGAAGTGGTAGAAGATGAAAAGGAAGTAGAAGAAACTGTAATAGAATCTACTGAAACAGATGAAAATGAAGCTGTAGAAGTTGAGGAAATTGTGGAAATTGAAGAAGGAGAAGAGATTATTGAAGATGTAAACTTCATGATTATTGAAGACGCACCTGTATTCCCAGGATGTAAAGGTTCTAAAAAAGAGTTAAAAGACTGTTTTAGTAGAATGGTACAAAAACACTTTTCTAGAAAATTTGATGCAGATTTACCTAATGAATTAGGTTTATCTCCAGGTAAGAAAAGAGTGTTTATTGGTTTTAAAATTGATAGACAAGGTTATATTGTTAATATTCAAGCAAGAGCACCGCACCCAAGAATTAAATCAGAAGTTATTAAAGTAATGAAAATGTTGCCTAAAATGAAACCAGGTAAACAAAGAGGTAAACCAGTAGGTGTTAGTTATAATATCCCGTTTTCTTTATTAGTAGAATAATAATTTAATAAGATATATACAAAACGCTTAGAATAACTTCTAAGCGTTTTTTTTATTTCAATAATTCTAGTTACAATATCTAATTCAAGGTTGTTATTTGATGTATTCCATATATATTATAGGATCACAGAGCTAAAGAATACAGCTTTTTGCTATTGTCTACAACACTTAAATAAAACTACTCTTACATCGAGTTATAAAATTTAGTACTTTCCACTAATAACCTTGAGTTATATCGTCTGAGTAATCGATATGTATTCTTAATTTTAGTAAAAAATAAAATACTTGAAAATTGAAAAAAGCACTAAGAAAATAGTGGTAAACGAACTTTTAATCTAATAAAAAAACAGATGATTTAGTGAAGATTGTAACTTATTATAATTCGTTACAGTAATTAAAAACGAATACTTCCTTTATTGCTTAGTATTAAAGAGTAAAAAAAAATCCAAAGTAAAATTTACTTTGGATTTTTATTAAAACTATTTTAATCTTTATCTATTAAACGCCAATTTGGATTCTGATGTCCAAACATTAACACTTTTAACTGAGTTGTTCATATAGGTAACTTCTTGTAAAGAACCTTCATTCCAAAAAAACCATTTTCCAGTTTTTTTACCATCTTTATAAAAAGCCAATTGCACTTTATTCCCTTGTTTGTCAAAACGAGTCCACTTGCCTGTTAATTTCTTATTTTTAAAATACCCTTCTTTACTAACAGTTCCATCTTCATGATAATAAGTAGCTTTCACAAGCGCCCCTTCCGCTTCATAAGTTGGAGTTATATCTTGAGAGTATCCTATCGCTGCAATGCAAAACATTGCAATTGTAAGTATTTTTTTCATAGTTTGTTTTTTTTAATTCTGTTACTTTATCAAATATATGCATTTTGTAACAATTTCCAAACATTAACATAACATTAAATTAACATTGAGTTTTACTCAGAAATCAGCAAACATGCTCACTCCTATCCTCAAAAGTACCGTTTACAATAAAAAAAATATAACAAAGTCTGTGTTATAGCCAAAATCAAGAGTTGTTTTAGGAATTCGTTATCCTTCATTAACGTAAGAAAAAGAGCCAACGGCACACTTAATAATTAAACTCTACGATTTCTAATGATCTAATATCTTTATCAAGTAAAAATTAAAATGTAGGCTTCTTCTTTTTTTCAGGAATTACTATAAAGTCTTTTAAATAAAAAGGTTCGAAGTAGGCAAGATTTTCAATATCTTCTTTTTTATATTTATCATAAGATAATATTGCCATTTCCTTTGAGGAAGGAAACTTGTCATCTATAAAAATTGCGTTTTTATGGGTAATTATTTCTTTGCATTTATGAGCCCCATCTCCTAAAAAATAAACTTTACCTCTATCTAACACGTCAGAAAAAGAAGTTTCATCTATAATTTCTGCTTTAATTTCTCTTATTTTTTTGTGGTGCTTGTCAAAAACAGCGGCATAAACTTCCATTCTTCTTGCATCTAGCATCGGCACAATTACCCCACTATCAATAGAAACAGCAAAAGAAAGAGATGTAAGTGTATCAATTGATATTAATGGTATGTTTAAAGCAAAAGAGAGACCTTTTGCCGCTGAAACACCAATTCTTAGTCCCGTATAAGAACCCGGGCCTTTACTTACGGCTATGGCGTTTATTTCGGATTTAGAGATGTTGCCTTCTTTTAGAATATTTTCTATAAAAGGATGCAAAACCTCAGCGTGCGAATAATTACCATTATTCAATTCTTTATAAGCTATAATTTTACCACTATCTGCAATACTTGCTGAGCAGTTTTTAGTTGAAGTTTCTATGTTGAGGATTATTGCCAATTGTTGTGTTTTTTACAAAGATAGTATTTCAAAAAAAGAAATACCTCACAGCATTTAATTCTGTGAGGTATTGTGTTTATCAGTTTTAATTACTTATTCTAGAATTAATTCACCAGAATAAAATTGCAGCACTTTTGTTTTAAAAACATAATCGTACTTAGAACGAATCATAGCGCTTTCTGCACTTACCAAACGTGTTCTTACCAAATCAAAATCAAACAATGTCATAGTGCCGTAATTGTATCTTTCCTGTGCATTTTTAAATGCTTCTTTTTGCGCTGCTAAAGAAATTGTTGCGGCTTGAAATGTTTTTAAACCAGATTTTACATCTAAAAATGCTTGTTCTATTGTTTGCTTTAATATCAATTTCTGACTTTCTAATCTCATTACAGAAACTTCTTGATTAATTAGAGATTGTGCAACTCTGTTCTTGGTTTGAAATCTATTAAAAATTGGAATGTTTAATGAAATTCCAGCTCCATATTGAAAACGATCAAAAAATTGTGACCCAAAACTACTATTAGCCTGACCTGGGAAAAGATTATTAAATTGATGAAAATAGGAGGTCCCTGCGCCCAAATTATAGCTTAATGTGGGTAAAAAGGCACCCTTAGCTAATGCTATATTAAAATTAGCATTTTCGATGTCTAATTTTGCGCTGGCTATTTCTGGCATATTGTTTAAAGATTTCTTAAAAACAGCAGAAGAGTTGTCATAAAATAAATTAGCCGAAGGTGTTTCCACTTCTATTGGAGCTACATCAAAATTTTCTGCTGGCTCTTGTAGTAATTGTGCAATGTTTAGTATTGCTAAATCAAATGCATTTTCTTGTAAAATAACATTTTGCAAATCATTAGCTGCTGTAGATTGAAAATTTAATAGTTCTCCTTTTGCAATTGCACCTGCTTCAAATCTAGCATTTGCAGCTTCTATTTGTTTTCTACTTATTTCTGATTGCACTTTTGCCACTGCTAAATTTTCTTTAGCAAACAATACATTTAAATACGTATTTACAACTCTTAAAGAAATATCATTTTCTATCTTTTTTAAGTCATACAAACTACTTTCTACGCCTAATTGAGCCTGCTTATAAGTATTTGTATTTCTAAAACCATTAAAAATTATACCACTACTACTTAAATTAAGAGATCCGTTAAAGTTATTTGTATTTGTTAGAATACCTGTTTGGTCTGGTGATAAACCTACATTGTAATTACCACTTGAACTTCCATTTAAATTTGGTAAAAAATTGCCTTTCGCAATGGCAACATTTTTTTCTGCAAGCTTTACGCTTAATTTATTTTGTTGGATAGAAATATTTTTGACTAATGCCTGATCAACAGCCTCTTTTAATGTCCACGTTTTTTGTGAAAAAGCAGCAAATGAAGAACATAGTATTAGAAATAGAATGAATTTATTTTTCAAAATTTACAAATTTTATATAATGTTAACTAAAGATAAGACGAACAAAAATAAAATATGTTACAGGGTTTTACTCTTATTTAAATGTTAATTATTCACCTTCTTATTGTAGCGATAAATAGTAAAAAATAAAAGGCCAATTAAAAGGTAGGGAAAAACCATAAGGTAAGTAATACCACTATTTACACCTTCGGCCATCGAAATATCTCCATTTTCTACAACAGCCTTGCACATCGCACATTGAGAAAACGTAGTTTTTGAAGTAAAAAAAATGAACGCTAAAATAAGAAGAGTTTTGTTTTTAAACATAATAAGGGGATATCATTAAATATACTATAACGCCAGTAACGGCAACATATAACCAAATAGGAAATGTCTTTTTTGCTATTTTTTTATGCTCGGTGAAAAGTCCAAGTTTTGCCTTCATGTATGTAATCAACACCAAAGGAATTACAATAATAGACAACACAATGTGCGTAATTAAAATAAAATAATAAACATACTTTATAAATCCTTCACCCCCAAAAGAGGTCGAATCTGAAGTCATATGGTATGCTATATACATTAATAAAAACAATAAAGAACAAGCGATTGCTGCAGTATTTAATTGCTCATGTAGTTTTTTATTTCCTTTTTTTATAGCGATAACTGCTGCTATTAATAACACTGCGGTTAGCCCATTTATAGATGCATAGATTGGCGGAAGAAATTTTAACGGAGCTACATCAAACCCCAAACTTCTTAGATTAACACCAAATAAAGCCGCTACAGCTATTGGAATTATTACAGACAATGCTGTAATAATTTTTTTATACTTTTTTTCTTGTGCTAGGTTATTCATTCAGTAATATTTTAATGTCTTCTTTTATTTCTTTTATTTGATCTGGAAAGCCATTATCTTCTAATGCGTTGTAGTATATAATTGTATTCCCGTTTTCATCTTTTCTAGAACGAATGAATCCGTTTTTATCTACCAAAGCAAAATACCCAGAGTGCTCAAAACCACCATGTTCATCCTCGCCTTTCCCCGCATACAATTGAAACCCTTGTTTTGCTAATGCATATACCATGTCATCAGATTTACCTGTAAGTAAATGCCAATTTCTGTGTGTTATTCTATTTATCTGTGCATACTCCTTTAAAATTTCTGGAGTATCTATTTCTGGTGTAATAGAGATTGAAGCAATTCCGAAATTTGGATTGCCAAAAAAGGCATCCTGAATGGTTACCATTTTTTGATTCATTATTGGACAAATACTAGGACATGTTGAAAAGAAAAACTCTACTACATATACCTTACCCTCATAACTTTTATTTGTAATTGTTTTCCCTTCTTGGTTTATAAATTCAAACTCAGGCACCTTTCTTTTCTGAGGATTTGCTTCATTCGTTTTTAAATATTCTAATGTAGTATCTGCTTTAAACCTATCTACTACTTTTGGCACCGTGTAAATACCAAATAATAAAATAATAAATGCAATACCTATATATGAATACTTCTTTTTCATAAGCCTACTTCTTTTCTATCTGCCTTATTTTTATTTTTAAATGCAGCATAATATTCGTAATAGAGTACGTTTATATCATCTTTCATTATTTTCTTTAATTCTGCAACAGAATTCATGTCATACCCAACTAGTTTTCTTTCTTTCTTTTCTTCATCGTCTGTGCGCGCTCTTAAATATCCGTTTTTATCCACTATAAAGGCATCAGAAGTATAAAAACTATCTAAAGAAGTACTCGTTTTAAAGCTCTCAAAAAATGTGTTTATATTTTCTCTAGAACCGGCTGTAAACTTCCACTTTGCCATATCTGTAAAAGCACCAAGTTCTTTTTTAAAGCTTAAGACTTCTTTGTCGGTGCCTTTGGGATAAATCGCTATAATTTGAAAATCATTATGTTCAATGAATTTCTTATAAATATTTTGATTCAAATTAAATACACCGCCCTTATTATTAGCAATATCATCTCCTAAAAAACAAATTAAAGAAACTTTATTTTTTAGTGTTTTTGTTGAATCGACTATTGAGATATCTAAAGTATTCTCGCCATAGATTGGTAGTTTAGCAGCGTTGTTTATTCCTGTTGAAAGTAATAAAAAACACATCAGTGGAAAAATAAATAGTAAAAATAAAACGATTCTTTTTTTAGTGAAAAATTTCATAATTCTCTTTTAGTGTGTATCTTTTATGTATAAAAAAAGGTGGTTAAAACCACCTTTTAAAATTTTATATTACCATTTTACAAGTGGTGATAATGTATCGAATATGTAGCTTCCTTCAAATAAGAACAGTGTGACTAGATATGAGATTAAAAAGACGGCAGACCACACAATAGTGCGTCTAAGCCATTTTTTTTCTCCTTCTAAGTGCATAAAAACCCATGCAATTCCGTATGCTTTTGCAAGTGTTAAAATGATGAAAATCCAATTTAACCAACTGGTACCCATCCCTTGCAAATGCAAAGCTGCAGGTTTAAGTATACCTAGGTATACTTCTACTATTGTTATAAAAGAAAGAATACCAAAAACTATCCATATTCTTTTTGTGTTCGATTCGTGTGCGTGTGCCATTTCTTCTATTTATTTTTTTGTTATACTAAGTAGAAAAAGGTAAATACAAATACCCAAACTAAATCTACAAAGTGCCAGTATAAACCAACTTTTTCTACCATTTCATAATGTCCTCTTTTCTCATAAGTTCCTAAGATTACATTAAAGAAAATAATAATATTAATTGCAATTCCAGACACTACGTGAAAACCATGAAAACCAGTAATAAAGAAAAAGGCATCTGCAAAAATTGTGTTACCATATTCGTTTCCCTCTAAATTAGCGCCTTCTACAACTCTATCTGTTCTTGCTAGCATTGCAGAACCTGCTTCTCTAGAAAGAATTGTTTTTTGTTTCTTGTCTAAATCTATTAATTCTGTTCTTACTTGAATTTCAGGGTTTGCATTATACGCTTGAATTACTTGTGCTACAGAATAATTAGCAATTGTGCCCTCTTCTTCAAACCACAATCCATTTTTCTTAGTATGCTGAACTCTACCGTCTGTTCTATTACCGATAACAAAATCTGCCAAAGCTATTTGTTTACCATCTTTTACAAACTGTAGCAACTTACCTTCCGTTGTTTTTACAGCCCCATAAGATCCTTTTATAAAAGTATTCCATTCCCAAGCTTGTGAGCCTACAAAAATAATACCTCCAATAATCGTAGCAAACATATACCAAGCTACTTTATTCTTTTTCATTTGATGGCCAGCGTCTACTGCTAACACCATTGTTACAGAAGAAAAAATCAAGATAAACGTCATAATTGCAACGTAAATCATTGGAAAATCTCCG
>Ga0308003_1000861_pt1 | contig 13505 bp, 14 predicted proteins | sample Neamet36_FD_203159 | JGI IMG/M metagenome (GOLD analysis project Ga0308003, IMG submission 203159) | Marine microbial communities from water near the shore, Antarctic Ocean - #36 | ecosystem: Environmental > Aquatic > Marine > Unclassified | place: Southern Ocean | collected 2014-06-06
TAATCCGGTTTTACCAGGTTTTGAATGTTCAAATTTTCGATAAAATTATCGAGTTTTTTTGTTTTTGAAGTGTATTTTAGATTTAGAGATATGATTGGCTGTTTACAGTATTTAATTGTTTCATTGCTATCAACAATGTCTTATGATGATTCGGATTCGGAGGAGGTAGACTTTAGCTCAGATGATGAGTCTCATACTAATACAGCGGAAACTATTAAGTGTGAGGGATGTACAAAGCCTTTTCGTGCAGACCAGAAAGGTAGTTCTGAAATTCATTCGCTTTGTCGAGGATGTTGTGAAGAAGAAAAATCTAAAGCATTGCAGACTGATATTGATGAGGTTCCTGTTGATGATGGGGCTAAAGCTGAGGAAAATGCGGATGCTAAAGCTAAAGCTGATGCTAATACAAAGAAAGATCGTGCAAACTATTCTGCTCCAGTGGTCAAACCTCCAAGCACTGCTACGGAAGATAAATGCTGTCCAGGTTGCAAACAGCAGGACGTAGTTAGAGGTGTAATTGTAGTCCCACCGGGTGCGCTGATGGGTGAGGGCCACGAACATACTTGTAGTGGATCGTGCGATAAATCAAATTTTTCGATGCACTGCCAATGTTTTTGGCAACTGAACGCTAAACTGAAAGTTGAAGTGGCGGAGGGTTGTTTTTTATGTTACAAATGCCTGTCAGATCGAAGTGGTGATGCCATTAAGGACATTGGTGAAGATGATGATGATGATGCCAATAACGACTTTGATGAAGAAGATGGCAATAACGGCATGGATGAAGATGAAGATTTTGCAAATAAGACTATTACTTGTACGGAATGCAGCATGTTTTTTCGTGCAATGGAGAAAGGAAGCTCAGTAGAATATTCGCTGTGTGTATCATGTTGTCAATCAGCAAAATCTTCTAAATCAGCAAAATCTTCTAAATCATTGCAACACCATGAATTTACTACTACTGTTGAGGAAGATGATATTGGTGATCAGGATGAGGAAACTATGAAGTGTGTGGGATGTACAAATTCTTTTCGTGTAGACCAGAAAGGCAGTTCTGAAATTCATTCGCTTTGTCGAGGATGTTGTGAAGAAGAAAAATCTAAAGCATTGCAGACTGATATTTGTGAGGTTTCTGTTGATGATGGGGCTAAAGCTGAGGAAAATGCGGATGCTAAAGCTGATGCTAATGCTAAAAGTGGTAGTGCGTCTTCAACAGGAAAACCTAGTGGGTTATCAGCCCTACCCATTGCTACAGCCTTACCATATGGTAACAGTAGTAGTATGTCTTCAACAGGAAAACTATTTGATTCAACAGGACAAGTTATTACGCCTGATGCTAAAGCTAACGCTGATGCTAAAGCTAACGCTGATGCTAAAGCTAACGCTGATGCTAAAGCTAACGCTGATGCTAAAGCTAACGCTGATGCTAAGGCGAAGGACAATAAGGGCAGTGGTCCTGAATCTGGTGCTAGACATAAGGGCAATGGTCCTGAATTTCCTGCTAGATTTGTTGAATCATTTTTGAATGACGAAACCTCAGTTCCGTTGTATATTGGCGGTATTCATCAAACCAATGTTAAAAAACACTTCAAGATGGACGGTTCAAAGTCCATTGTTAGACTGTTTGTAGACTTAGAAATGTTGGATCAATTGCCACTTCTCTATAACTACTACATATTGTCTGCACACTTCAACAAAAGTCTCAAACAGATATTCTACAGCAAGTCGATGGTGGAGGATTCCACTGGTTCTAAGTTTATAGTTGCTTGCTTTTTGAGAACTAAATGTGTCAAACCGCGTTATGATGTTGTGCTGATACCAGTGGATTCTATCACAACTCCAGTTTTTCGAATATGTGGACTTGGTAAATTCAAGCCAAATTATACGTATCTGCCAGATTTATGTCTTGGCAAAGCATCCACCTCTTTCATAATTGACGGGTTGCTAAAATTTATTGAGCGTGAAAACTTGGCCTTTAAGAAAGAAAATAATGTGCCTAATAAAAATGAAACTGGGGGTCCTGAACCAGAATTTCAGTTCCAGGCACCAACTCCAACTAGCGGCTTGCGATCGCAAACCATTTCTGATCAGCTGCTCCATGCAGCTGATAATCTCGAGGAAGAGCTGGTGACCAAAAAGAGAAAAAACAGCAATAGAGGGGGGGGTCGTCGTGCAGTAGGGGGTGCAGCAGGGGGTGCAGCAGGGGGTGCAGTAGGGGGTGCAGCAGGGGGTGCAGTAGGGGTTGCAGAAGGGAAGAAGGGTAGGAAGGGCAAAAATAATAAGGTACAAAAGATACATAATTAATCATATACACATTATGCATATTTCATCAGTAATCATAATGGACAATGATTTAGTATCACCATTTACTAGTCTATTAATAACGTACGTGACTCTGTTTATGTATTGGTACAAGCCCCCCATTGGCTTTACAGAAGGCGGAGAGTCGGAAGAGGAGGATGCCGTAGCAGTGGAGGTGGAGGAAGAAGAAGCCGCGTTGTTGTCGAAGAAATTAGCTGCGCAGCGCGATGATCTGAAAAAGGCAAAGTTGAAGCAGACTGGTCAAATTACTGATATGAAATTGCAGTTGAAGAAGCTGAATAATGAACAAAAGGTTAGTGAGGCAAAGGGTAAGGAAGAATTGAGAAAATTGGCACAACTGGTTGAAGAAGCGAAGGCAAAGAATGTGGAAGATTCGAAAAAACAGATTGAAGATGCGAAGGCAAAGAATGAGGAAGATTTGAAAAGACTGGCACAATTGAGTCGAGATACGATGGCAAAGAATGAGGAAGATGCGGCAAGATATTTGCGAGATATGAAGGCAAAGATTGTGGCAGATACGACAATAAGGGAACAAGAGTTGCGAGATAGGATTGCCAAAACAGAACATGACAAACAGATGCCCAATCAACATTATGCCCCCAATCCGATGGCCAATCAACATTATGCCCCCAATCCGATGGCCAATCAACAGCACCCCCACCCCAATCCGATGGCCAATCAACATTATGCCCCCAATCCGATGGCCAATCAACAATGCCCCCACCCCAATCCGATGGCCAATCAACAATGTGCCCCCAATACGATGTCTCATCCCTCCATGATTACGCAAGTCCCGGGGTATGGTCAACATGTGATTGTCTGTGGCAGCGATAGCGTGCACCGTAATAACGAGCTTCAAGTTTTGCAACTGCAAGCATTACACCAGCATACAGATCGACAAAATGAAGAGCAAAGGCGCAGTACGTTGTATGAAACCGTGTTGATGCTAGGAAACCATAGTAATCGTTGATCGTGAACGGTTTAGTGCACAAGGATATAGGTATATGTCAGATTCTGATATGTAATAACCGATTATGTTATAGCCTAGCAAATTACGTTATTGTATATTGTTAGTTGTGCGAATATCTCAATTAATAATTAACGACACTTTCCCATTGAAACACACTCATAATTACACATTAGTATATATAGGTACACAAGCAACATCAAGCATCACGTCGTGCACTTGTGTTTCGCCGATTTCCTTGTAAAACATTTGATGAATCTATATCGCCATCATTAACATAATGTGGATCTGTTATGATTTCATTAACATAATGTGATTGTGATGATCTCGTACGACAATTATTACTCCTCGGCGGTTTGCGATACACATATTTACCTGCAAGTTTCAGGTCAACCCGCCCATCATTATAATGAACGTCGTAAAACAGCCCATCAGCATTATCAGTGTATACTTTCTTGACGACACCGGCGAGCGAACGACAATTGACAATTTTATCATCAACAATAAACACTTCAGTATTAATCGTATCATCAGCGCCAGGTTCAATATCTTCATCTTCGTCATTCGATGGCACAAGTTTTGACTCAATCGATGAATCGGAATCTTCCGATGTATCGGAACTATCAATGACCGCTGATTTCTTCTTCTTTCCCCGTTCCTTTGCTGCACTTTGTTTCTTCTTTGCTGGTGCCTTCTTCTTCCTCTTCTTCTTCTTCAGCTCAGACGAGGAATCGGAATCATTCGCTAAATCGGCATCATCAGAATTCTGTTGCTGTTCCCTCTCTGCATCATCTAATTTTTTCCTCTTTTTTTCTGCTGCCCTCCTCTGTTGTAATGTTTTTCGCGCTTCTCTGCCTGGGTAATAAGTGGGGAGTACCCCATATGGTGTTGCAGGAGTAGTACCATCAACATCCAGTAATACAGTTCTCGATGGTACCCGCTTTGCTGCTGCAGACTTATTCCCAGAATGAATAACACAAGAGTTTGATTTTACAACACGCATATTCATGCCACCCACGACACTCAACCTGGGTCTACCGGATCTTGCATTAACTTGTACGTTCTCGACACCTGTATGACCAAATACCGAGTTCTTGAATGGAACATACACTGATCCATCTTCACTGACGTAAAGAAGGGAGCCAGTACCAGTAGTTTGGGGCAAAACTCCCCCAGATTCGCTTCTATAATCGTTCGCATCTTCACTTTCGGGCACCGAATCAGTGATCCACGTGTCCCACTCACTAGAAACGTTAGGCTTGTCGTTAGCATACGCTGTTGACATCTTTTCCGCAACCTTCTTCATTACATCAAGAGAATCCTCGATGAATGCATCCGGCTCGAAATCTGAACTGGGAATCTTATGCAACCAATTTAAAGAGGGTTCACCGGGGAGCGGATGCGTTCTGGCTTCACAAAGTTGTGGAATGAGACCACAAACTGAACTGTGCTCAGTAGGTGGTCCGCTATCCTCTACAATTTCAACGAATTCATCCTGCACGTATGGACGGTAAGTAGTTTCGACACCAAGTGGGTGCTTATCCGACTTCTCAACTTTTTTAAACGTTATTTGCAGTTGCGCCCACTCCTCCTTGGCCCAGCGCGCCAGATCTGGGTCAACACAACCACCCATAATTTTGTTATAATTTGGTATCACCATAAGATCAACAACAGTCACAACGACTTTCTTTCTCAACGATATTTGAATAAGTTTAACAAATTCAGACGGAGTTAAAATGAATTCGTCTCGGAGTTTGCGCCAAATCAAAGCAAACAGTCCATCGATATCTTCATGAGTATGTCCAACGGGCAACCGAGTCAAGACAACCTTGTCAACCAGCCCACAAGCCACCAAAAGATTGCATACCCCAAGAAATGCAGCGTTACAATTTTCGCTTCCTCCGTCAATTTGATGATAAAGAATGGAAGGCAACCTACCGTTGTGCAAACGGGAATATGATTCCAAAGACAGTAACCAGGTGTGAACTGCCAAATTTGCCCCACCACCTACATTGGCAAATGTTCTATACACCGTCATATTATGTCCATGCATCAGTACTCCTTGCAGATGCTGCTTTATGTGACAATTAGGATTCTTAGTGTTGCCAAACCATGGTAGAGTACAATGATTTTGCTGCATTCCGTCAGCAATTGTTGACAAAAAGAGGTGCGAATTCATCGATGCTTCCATACGACGGTCATAATATGTCCGTCGTTCTCCCATTGTACTCATTCGATGAATTGCAAACAAGTTTGTAACTTCTTGTCGCCCTGTTTTATCCCTAAATTTCCGTCTCGCCTCACCTAATAGAGTGCAAAGATTACAGTGCCCACAACTACTTTTATATTTTCTCACTTTCACATATGGGAACACCTTCTTCCACAACTTAACAAACCAGTTAAGGGCCAAACACTCATGGTTACGCAATTGCATGTCAATGCGATATTCCTTATACACTTCCTTTTTCGGAATCGGTTCCAAATGGATTTCACCATCCGAATTCGGGACTTGATCTCCGACCAACGAAAAATAATAACTCATCCATGAAGAACACATCATTGAAATTTCCGTTTGAGGCAAACGCGTTGCACCAATCTGTTGGGGAGTTAGAGAAATCCCAAAATCCGCTACAAATCGATGAAGGCGATCGGTGGGCATGCTCGATGCAGTTATCGCCGCAACAGGATTCGCGTTAGTCAAGCAAACTGTATCTTTGTTTTTTAAACGACCGATAATATCATCCAAGTACCATATGGACACTCCATATGCACGACAAAAACCTCTCCTGCACACAATGTGCATGCTACGTCCTTCACCGATCAAGATTACGAATTTGTACGAATTCGTTGGTGTAACATCCACTTTAAATGATCTAAATTTGTCCATCAGTAACTGTTTCTTCTCTGTGCGGGTCAAACGCAGCACCTCAATCGTACAATACTTGTATAATTCTGTCCCCATTATAAACTCCTCCGAATGATAATGTCTAAACAGGAAGCAACCTTCGCACGCACAAGTCTGCACGCACATGATACAACAACAGGCGGATGAGCATGTCTTCAGCATTGCCTTAGTATCGAAGGCCATATGTACTATTCCAAAAACATAAAACAAAAACGTTAACCAATACTACAAAACCAAACATAACAAGTAATAAAACAGCAACACCCACTCCACACTATCAATTTGCTTGCATATTCACCAACAGGGAGAAGACCATTACATGCACCGTGCCAGGCTCTCAATCGCTTGCGCGAGAGGGCCATTACATGCACAGTGCCAGGCGTTCGATCCCTTTCATATATGCCAGTGAGAGGACCATTACATGCACCGTGCCAGGCTCTCAATCGCTTGCATATATATTAACAGGGAGAAGACCATTACATGCACCGTGCCAGGCTCTCAATCGCTTGCGCGAGAGGGCCATTACATACACAGTGCCAGGCGTTCGATCCCTTTCATATATGCCAGCGAGAGGACCATTACATGCACAGTGCCAGGCTCTCAATCGCTTGCATATGCACCAACAGGGAGAAGACCATTACATGCACCGTGCCAGGCTCTCAATCGCTTGCATTTATATTAACAGGGAGAAGACCATTACATGCACCGTGCCAGGCTCTCAATCGCTTGCGCGAGAGGACCATTACATGCACAGTGCCAGGCGTTCGATCCCTTCCATATATGCCAGCGAGAGGACCATTACATGCACAGTGCCAGGCTCTCGATCGATCCCTTGCATATACATCAACAGCGAGAAGACCATTACATGCGCAGTGTCATGCTCTCTCAATCCATCAACAGCGAGATGGACCATGCATAACAACGTACCTGAAATAAAAGCTAACAAATGAAACAAATTAAGGGCAATTATTGGTTTGGAAAATTGATGTCCAGTGGAAGCCTAATGGTAGCCTCAATCACGTTATTATGCTATTTAGAGTCTATTATGTATATATATATTTTTGAAAATTCAGTGGTTCAAAAAGTAGCCCCCTTCGAGCGGGCAACTTTTTGAACCAGTCCAAAACGTAGCCCAACGGCAAAAAGTCAAAAAATCGAGACGTTAAATTGTGCATTGTTACTATTACTTGTGCGAATATCTCATTAAGGAACATTTTTCCGGTAACGTTATTGCAGCATCGTTCATAATATATGTTTTGCTAACTGCTACTTAAATGTTTTGTGTGGTAGATGGGGAAAGTTAAGAGAAAACTTCCAAGCAACATAGGTAACAATTTACTCCTCAAATGCTCCAATTGGACCGATTTCCAAATTGCTTTCATTATATTTTATCATGACGACAACTACCAATGGATAAATGAATATGCCTTGCGATTCGTAGCGGATAGGTTGAAGAAGACAACCAGGCAGGTAAGGGACATGCATAATTCATTTCAACCTCCGCCCAGCGACTGCAATGGAGGATATCCTCAGCCGAGAAATATTTCTGTTCCAGTTGAAGGGTCCTTCAAGATTTCTAAGGACCAAGTTGACATTATAATTAGTATAATGTTAAAGATGAAGAAGGAGGCAGCGTTCGCCGATTGCGACGGCACCAAGACGATTAGGTATGGATATGTAATTCCTCCAGCTCATGCACCACAGTCAGGTCCAGAGTATACAAATAAAGCAATTTTGAATCGCAGGGCTCAATTGTATAATGCGTGTGTTGCGGAACCATTTGATATGTTTACTCATGCGTATAAAGCTGTGCATACATATATGTCACGTAAGGATCCCCATTTGTTCAGGTTATTCAAGGAGAAGCATGGAACAACTAAGCTTCCCAGCCAATGCTTTATCAATTATTACGATAGCAAGACGCATCAGGTCGTACCAAAACATAAGGATAGGGTACCTTTTTGTTCGCTATCAATAAGTTTGACGGCAGATGAAGGTTGCCTGTCCGTATGGCACGGAATTGATAAGGTTACCTATCCGTTAGGTGTAGGTGATTATGTGTTGTATGACAGATTATGGCATAGTGTAGTAATGGACGGTACTAACAAACGCCGCTGTACCATTAACCTGTTTTACTAAACTTTGTATAGTTTAAATAGCCCAACAGTTAAGTTAGTAGGTACTACATGTTTTAATTAAATAATATTAAGTTTCGCTGTTGCTAATCTGCAGATGCTTATACAGTGTTGTGCGTAATACGGGATCCCGGTTGACATTAGCTTGCAAATTAACAGTGTGTGTAGAGATTAGATAAGGAGATGTAACGTAGGGCAGCTAGGGTGTTTGTAGGGTGGAGGTAATTACGACCATTGTTGACAGTACAATAACCACTAACCAGCAAAGGTATGAAAAAATGGTGCTGTATCTAAGTTATACATTGTAGCTACAATTCTTAGAAATATTCATGTCATTATTTATGGTAGCCAAAGAAGTAAGTACGTTGTTGGTCTCCCTAATATTCATCAGATTCAGGGTAGAGACATTGGCCACAGGTGTATGTAGCATAACAAGCAGTTAGTACATATTTCTTGAATTCAGGTGAACAGCGAGTGCACCCATGCTTCATCATAATAGTCTCACCTATGCCACGACAACCACAGCAACACTTGGTATGCGACGCCTTAGACGCTTTTGCCCGGGACAGTCGAAACAATACGCATGGAGGTTCTTCAGTAGGAGGATAACGTGTACGCTTCGGCTTCGTATGGACGATAAGTCTGTATCGAGGATACGTACGCTGCCGGTTCGGCTTCGTGGGTTCACCTGTTGGTTCACCAGTTGGTTCTTCAGTAGGAGGATAAGTACGCTGACGGTTCGGCTTCGTGGGTTCACCTGTTGGTTCTTCAGTAGTTGCTAGAGTAGATATCGTGATCATTATGTAACAGTAATTCTAAATCTATAAACATTAACAAAATGGACTCACTTTGGGCTGGATTGTCAGTCACAAGGTTATTTGTCTCCGATAGAGTGCACGAATCAAGTGCCGTCTTTCTCTTTGCATGATTTGGTAGCATTAATTTCCAACAGTCAAGCTACGAATATTACTATGAAAAAGCAGAATACTCTTTAAAAAGTTGATGAACTGTAAAATTCAAGGACGAGATACAGTTATAGTCTTGTCTTATTCAATAAATTAGTTTAATAAACGTTACATTTTTATACCGACGACCCGCAAAATTCTTCCAAAAAAAGTAACGTTTATTAAACTAATTTATTGAATAAGACAAGACTATAACTGTATCTCGTCCTTGAATTTTACAGTTCATCAACTTTTTAAAGAGTATTCTGCTTTTTCATAGTAATATTCGTAGCTTGACTGTTGGAAATTAATGCCACCAGGGAATCGAAAGAGTAAGTGGGCATCGGGTAGGTACAAGGCAAAAAATGTTGTGACTGACCATTCAGCCCAAAGTGAGTCCATTTTGTTAATGTTTATACATTTAGAATTACTGTTACATAATGATCACGATATCTATTATTTGGCACATTTATACAGTTGGGATTAACAATAAGAACGCACCTAATTCTTCAGCGCTGTCGATTCCCTTGAGAGGTACCATCACCAACCCCGTCAGCAACAAATCTTTTGCTGCCGTCAAGAATTGTGATCCAAAACATGTCGTAAGAGCTGGCGTTAATGAGTTAGGCTATACAGGTGCATATTTGTTTTGTGTTTAAAGTATATTCCATATTGTACCGCATTGTTGATTGATTGATTTATGTATTGATGGATGCATGCATTGTTGTATTATAATGTTGTGTTTAGTTATTGAACGTGTAGGTCGTTTGGGAAACTGGTTCGGTGAGGCTAAGAAAACTGCCTGGGATTTCATTGACCTGAAGGCAAATGCAATACATTTAAAAGAAGTAGTACACGGGGCTGGCCGATTTTATTGTGTATTAGGGGGTAAGTTGCTATGTTTACTTCATTCGCACATTACAATATCCTGTTACCATTATGTTGTGTTTTGTGTGTTCTTAGTTGGTGTTTTGCAGGATTTGATGGTTGCTATGGAGAAATACATCACAGCTGGTGTGATTCGTGTTATTGCATACAGCGGCCAGAAGGTTAGAGTATACCAAACGGCCCTAATGTGGAGCCGGGAAAAAATCAGAGAGCAGCATGCGCACAGGGATCGATATCGCAACGCTATTAAGGATGTGGCATATTCGGCGATCGTATGCCTTGGGGATGTGACGAAGCTGACGCTCTGGCCGGGAACTCATAAATGGTGCCCCTTATCGATGGAGATTTCGGGGGTGGAGTTCCATGCAACCGCCGCAAACAAAGACATGGAAGTAGTTGACCCTATAACTGTGTACTTAAATACGGGTGATATATTATTATTTAGGGTAGATTTAGTACACTGTGGATGTGCGTATGAGGATGGTAAATTTATTCGGGTGCACTCATATGTAGATGTAGGTGGTCGTACTAGCACCAAAGGGGCTTATGTTGTAGTCCGCAAAGATGAGAACGAATATCTTAGGGGCGCTAAGGGATTGGATGATGAGGGCGCGTAGATGGAAGTATGTCATGATGATTTGTCTGTTGTAATAATCTACATACAATTTATTATTCTAGGTTGTCTTTACCTTAAGGCATACCATACAGTGGTAGCAGTGATGGTGACAGTGGTAGCAGTAGTAGTGGTGACAGTCCAGTAGTATCAGTGGTAGTAGTGGTAGTGATGGTTATCGTGGTAGTAGCATTGGTAGCAGTGACAGTGCAGTAGTAGCAGTGGTGACAGTGCAGTGGTAGCAGTAGTAGTGCTGGTTTTAGTGGTAGTAGTAGTGGTGACAGTGGTAGCGGGAAGGTTGAGGTTATTTTGAAATACATACTTCGAAGTACAAATTAAGTTAAAAGCACTATCGTAGGTATTAAACATCATCGTCCCAATACCCATCTTCATAATCTTCGTCATCATCATAATCATCATCAACACCAACGACACAACTGCTTTCTTCGTCACTCTCATAGGAATCCACTCTGAATCTCTTCAGATACCTCTTTATGGAGCTTCTGCTAATTTTAGCAACAACAAAGTCATCTTCAACAGAGTCACTATCATCTTCATTATCTTCCACTTCCATAACATTTCGCCTACTTGTGGTTTTACGACGTTCTTCATCTTCAACAGAGTCACTATCATCTTCATTATCTTCCACTTCAATAGCATTTCGCCTACTTGTGGTTTTACCATTTCGCCTACTTGTGGTTTTACGACGTTCTTCGAAGAATTTGTCAACAATATCTAAACGGGATGGTGACGGTGGTTCACAGCAGGTGAACAGTTCAATCTCCTTCATGCTCTTTTCGTCAAATATTGCTGGTCTCCCAGCACTCACATGAAATTTACGGCCACTTTTGATATGATCCGCATAATTTCGCAAGCATCTTCGACTTACGCCAAAGCGTTTTGCAAGAGCTCTACCACTGGAGCATTTTTGCGCAATTTGATTCCCTAACCATCTCTTTTCCACGATACTTAGACGAGAAGGTGTCAAAGTCATATTTCCAGGGGGAAATGGATCATTGTCAGTCATAAAATAATTAAAATTGCGATGTGATCAACGTTTTAAAAGCAATAGTAACAGGTTGTAAATAATATAACTGTAATAAGAATAATACTACGAATGCGCGGGCTACGTTTTGACCTCTGTACCGGTATCCGGCGGGCTACTTTTTGAACCACCATTCAATATCTTCATATTATTACACTGCGTTCCATAATTAGACTTAGACACAGCTCTACTTATACATAATATGAGGCCTATTAATGAAACTTTATCTAACGACGAGGCCCTTACTAATCCCCTTACTAATCTAACTACGAGGCCTTCGAGACATCTGAGAACAATGTATACAATGGATGCCCCAACTAATTACGTTAGAAACTATCCTGATCTAATTATGGAAGAATATCACCGTGCGCGCGGTCATCTTCCTTCGACAATTTTTCTTCAAGTTGACGGAGGAAGCGAAAATGCTGGCGAAAATCTTTTGGTGGCTTGTGGGCTAGTACGGCTTCCTTTGCCCGTTGGACATACTCATGAAGACTTGGACTATGAGTTCAATAGACTCATGAATAACCGAAGATTAGCCAGAAGTGAAGACGAGGAGAAAAATTAGTTGGCGCATTAGTTGAAACAGTTGGTGTATGTGTTGGTGATCTAGTTGGTGCATCAGTGGAAACAGTTGGCACTGACGGATAGCTATTTATTACAATAGTAATATTGTAAACAATTAATAAATAGCGCTAGGGCTACGTTTTGAACCGGCGGGCTCACATATTACCTCCACCCTACAATCACCCTAGCTGCCCTACGTTACATCTCCTTATCTAGTCTCTACACACACTGTTAATCTGCAAGCTAATGTCAACCGGGATCCCGTATTACGCACAACACTGTATAAACATCTGCAGATTAGCAACAGCGAAACTTAATAATACTAAAATGGTAGTAATTAAGGATTGCTTGCAGATTATGAATTCATAAAGCAAGACACAAAAGCAACAGCAGAAATACAATCGACGAAACACGATCAACCGAGTACGTGCAGCACGCACTCACGCACCACAGCTCAACACACACACTGCCTACCTACCCTACCATTTACCATTCGCCCAGATTTTCTTATTTACTACCCTTCTTTCCTCCTTTTCCTTATTCGCAACAAGATTCCGTAGGGCCCATTCCAAAGTAGACTGCTGACGCCAATCAGCACGATACGTACGCCAATCATCCCATGGACATCCATTATCTTTAGCATATTGCAGACAAGACACGTCACCTCCTTCAGCAGCATTAATAGGAGTAGATACATCCCATGGACATCCATTCTCGTGAGCATATTTCAGACAAGACAGGTGACCTTCTCTAGCAGCATTAGAACAAGTCAATCTATTCCATCGACAGCCATTCGCATGAGCATACTGTAAGCAAGACAAGTAACCTCCACTAGCAGCATTAGCACAAGTACCTGCATTCCATGGACATCCACGATCGTGAGCATATGTCAGACAAGACAGGTGACCTCCTGAAGCAGCACTAGCACAAGTACCTTCATTCCATGGACATCCATTCTCTTTAGCATATTTCAGACAAGAAAAGTAACCTCCTGAAGCAGCTTTAGAACAAGTCCATGCATCCATTAGACATCCATTCTCGTGAGCATATTTCAGACAAGAAAAGTGACCTCCTCCAGCAGCATTAGAGCAAGTATCCCAATTCAATGGACATCCATTTGCA
>Ga0308003_1000862_pt1 | contig 13501 bp, 9 predicted proteins | sample Neamet36_FD_203159 | JGI IMG/M metagenome (GOLD analysis project Ga0308003, IMG submission 203159) | Marine microbial communities from water near the shore, Antarctic Ocean - #36 | ecosystem: Environmental > Aquatic > Marine > Unclassified | place: Southern Ocean | collected 2014-06-06
GAAGTTCGTTCTTATCTACTTTACCTGTTTTATAATCGGTAATTCTTAAACCACCATTATACCGATCTATTCTATCTGCATTTCCATTTAGGTTAATTGGAAAATCGATTCCTTCCACAAATATTGAAGCTTTTAAATCCTCTTCCAATCCTTTAATATGGATTTCATCACCCTTAGAAAGTAGGAGTATTTCATCTTTAAGAAAGGCGTTTAAAAACTGCTCGGCAACGGTATAAATCAACAAGTTTTTACCCTTATCAAAAACCCCTTTTTTAAATTCCTTAGCAAAGAGTTCGTTCAATTTTGCAGGAATTTTAGGCAACATTAATTTTACATCGCCTTGGCTAATTATCTGATTCAAAAACGGTTTGTAAAAATCTTCTAAAGCTCGGTGCACTACAGTACCTAAAGTATTGGCTGCAATGGTTTCCTCAACCACATCGGGATCTCTAATTTTTAATACTTTTTCGTAATAAAACTGCATTGGACAGTTTTTATAACTGTTAAGCGAGGAAGGAGAAAAACCTTTTCCTGTAGCTAAGTCTTTTAATTTTTCTTGTATTTCTATATCCTTTACTATAGAGAGTTCTTTGGGGATTATTTGTTGTAATTCGTGTGATAGAATTTCTTCAGAAAAACGTATTTCTTTAGGGTACTTTACGAAGAGTTCATTTTCTAACTGTGTGATAAAACGACTCTTTTCTCCTGCTCCCATTGCATCAGATTCGGTATTATAAACCAAAGTAAGTGTTTTACAACGCTGAGCTAAGCGGTAAAAATGATACGCAAAAATAGCATCCTTGTCTAAATAAGTTGGCAAGCCTACTTCTTTGCGAATATCAAATGGAATAAAGGAATTATCACTTTTTCCTTCGGGCAAAAAGCCTTCGTTAGCCGAGAGTAAAATAACGTGTTCAAAATCGAGGTTTCGTGTTTCTAACATTCCCATTAGCTGTAAGCCAGAAAGCGGTTCGCCAAAAAAGGAAAGACTTTCTAATCTTGCACTTTGCTTAAACAAATGGTGGAGCGTTTTTAATTCTTTTATAAAACCATATTTATCTTGTAGGTTTTTTATCTGATTAAAAAGTTTAGCAAATACAAAGAGCTGTTCGAGGTCGAGCGAATCTTTTCTGCCCTGTTCAATTGTGTTCGTTTTTATTAAATCAATTAAACTTAAAGCATCGTCTATAATCCCAAAAGGATGGGCACTTTTATAGTTTAATAAGAGACGCATCCATGGGAGTAAATCCTTAGGGCAATGTTCTAAAACCACCTCTTTAGAAGGAAAAGAATGGTTTAAACTTTGCAGCTTTTGCTTGAGTAATAAAATAGCCGCCGCATATCCTGAACTTTGAAAAGCAGGATGTTGCCATATTTTAAATAAATCCTGATAATAGAACTTTTCGGTCTTACCACTTAACTTTTCACGGTTAATATGCAATTGAAAAAAGGCATCAAAAAAGGCATACATATGTACATTACGCATAGAATTACCCATGGTAATATTGAGTTTATCCAATGAATTTGGCAAAAATTCTAATACAGGAAGTAGTAAATTTTCGTCCGCCAAAACCAAGGCTACATCTTTAAGTTCTTGTTTTTTACTGTGGTGTTCATCTATTAAAGTTCCGGCTAATTGTGCTTGTGCAATCCCTTTGGGAACGCCATAAACTTTTATATCCTTAGGTTTATTTAGCTCCGAACAAATCCAGTTAAAGCCTCTATTTTCAAATTCTGGCCATTGTTTGTGTTTACGTAGATACTTTCCTGCTTCTTGTTTTTTATCGTTCAAATAATAGGTGTCGGCATCCCAGAAAGCTTCAGCAATATCTTCAGAAATAAGAGTTCGCATAATTTTTTCTTCACATGGATTCATGGCGTTAAAACCTACATAACACACAGAACCTTTAGCGGGTTTTGTTTCTATAATCCACCTCGAAATAGCATCTGATGCTTTGCGGTATGCCATTCCCTGAAAGGCAGTGTTTTGAGCTTCTAAACGTATTTTAAAATCAGTAAACAGCAAACCCATAAGCTCCCAGAACCTAAGATAGTTAGTCACCATTTCGCTCGTTTCACCAGCTAAAGGAGTCCATGCCTCAATTTTTTTAGCCTGATGTAAATAGTCAAATAGTTTTTCAGGCTGCTCTAAATACGCATCAATATCGTTAAAGTCGGTGAGTAACATTGGAGCCCATTTTAAAAAGGCTTCAAAGGAATCTTGCTCCTTCTTAGGAAATACATTTTGGTAGGATATATAAAGCTCAAATAAGAGGCTAGTACGATCGAGAATCGCAAATCCCGAAAGCTCCTCTAACCAATCTTCAATAGAATATATTTTAGGCATCCAAAGCGGAACATCACTTAAATCTGCCAAAGCTTGTTTAAAAAAGGTACCCGCTCTTTTACTCGGTAAAACAATACAAAGTTCCTCTAGCTGCTCTTTTTTAGAAGCATAGATTGTTTCTGCAATTTTATTGATAAATTTTTCCATTATACCACTGTATTTAATACGATAGAATCGTTATTTATATAAGCCAAAACACAAGAATGTACGGCATAACCCATTTGTTTTATATGAGAGCTATACCCTAAAATTTGTTCTTCGTGACTCTGCAAAGGCTCTCCAGTTTTATAGTCTATAATGGTGATTCCATTTTCTCCAAAAACGAGTCTATCTGGACGAATAACCTTACCATTTGCTAAAAGTATATCTTCTTCATTTTTCACTTTCAAGCCTGTTTTAAAATATACTTGCAGCTCATTATGGTTAAGAACTCGCTCTAAAAGAGTCTTTAATTCTTCTATTTCGCTATTTACAATCAAGCCTTCTCGCAAAGCTTTATCTATAGCCATTGACAAATCATCTTTTACAATTATATAAGAAAGAATTTCGTGTACTTTCCTTCCTTTATCAGCTCCTTTTTCTGGATTTTCTACTTCCCACATTTTAGGTGCTTGTCGTGTAATTTTAAGAATTTTAGAAAGTTCGTCTATTGGAGTAGTCGATTTTATAAATCTGTTTTCTGCCCTTGCTTTGGTTTTATATTTTACAGGACTTCCGAAAGTATAGTTCGTTTTTTTCTCCTCCCACATACCTTCGGCTTTCAGGAAGTTATCAAAGTGTAAATTTAAATCGCCACCCTTAGCTGATGTTTGAATATACAAACGCGTTTTAGGTCTTGTAAGAGCAACATAAAGCATGTTTAAATTATCGAGCAAGACTTTAGATTTATGAGCCGCATAGACTTCCTGTAATTGCTCGGTACTTGTTTTAAGTTTGTCGCTTAATGGAATTAAAGAACTGGGTAAGTTTGCTAACTCGGGTTCATCTATAGCGACCCACGACTTAGGATCTTGCTCTGAAGTAGAATTCCAATTGGCAAAAGGGAAAATAACCACCGGAAATTCTAAACCTTTAGATTTGTGTATCGTCATTACCTGCACTGCATCAATACCCTCGGGTATTGCTACAGACAACTTAGTTGCTTTATCTTCCCAGTAGTTTAAGAAACCAAAAAGATCTTGCGAATATTTGTTGCTATATACCCAAAGCTCATCCATAAAAAACTGCATATATACCCTTGCAGATTTTTCTAGTTGGAAGGATTTTGAAATTTTATGACACATTTCAATCAATGAAATTGAACGCCACTTTAACATATCGTAATCGGGTACCAAGGAAGTTAAAAAGGCATTGAACTGTGCAACAGAACCTTTAGATAAACGCTCCAATTGTTGCTGAGTAGTATCTAGCGTCCAGGTAGAATATTCATTTTCGTTTAAGAATTCCAACAGTTTAAACCGGAATCTAGGATGTGTGGGTTCGTTTAAAAATCTTAAGAAATTTAGCATAAACTTCACTTCGGTAGATTTTTCTAGCAATAAAGACTCCGAAGAAATTACAGCAATTTTAGCATCTGAAAGTGCTTTTACAATTAAAGCCCCCTTTGCTTTCGTACGGGTTAGAATACAAACATCTCCATAATTAAACCCATCATCTTTTAGGGTCTTAATAGTCTCTAAACATTTCGCTGTTTGAAGCTCGTCGAAGTTAGAATCATTTTCAATATAGTCTATAGAAACAAATCCTCCTTCACCTTTTTCTGGTTTAGAGTTCAGGTCTTGAAAAAGATCTCGGTAAGATTCTTTCACAATTTTGGGAGCTATAGAAGAAAAGAACTTATTGTTAAACGTAACGACTTCTTTTGTAGAGCGGTAATTACTTTCCAACGATAAAGCCTCCATTTTGTATGGATGCTGAGGCGGAAGATTTTTGGCTTTTAGCTGTAACTCTATAAACTGATCTACCTCTCCCCCACGCCACCTATAAATTGCTTGTTTGGCATCGCCAACAATCATAGCCGAACCGGGTTTTTCACCATTTGCTATTGCATTTTCTATAAGTGGTACTAAATTTTGCCACTGCAACTCAGAGGTATCTTGAAATTCATCAATAAAATAATGAGCGTAGCGTTCGCCCAATCTTTCATAAATAAAGTTCCCTTCTTCGTTTTGTAAAACGGCGGCAATTTTTTTGTTGAATTCCCCAATAGGAATAATATTGTTTTGCTCCTTTATGTATTGCATTTCCTTAGAAATTTCGTGCAATACAGCCATTGCATAAAAGTTACTCGCAATTAAACGGAAGTTTACATATTTTGGGTAGTCTTTTAATATTTCTAATACTTTAAATAATAAAGGATGAAACTTAACTTGAAGCGTATCTATATCATAACGTGCTTCTATAGGAGCTTTTGCAGCATACCAATTTTCCTTTTCTAATGCTTTATACGTTGTTTTGGTAGGCGTATAGTTTTTCCATTGTTTTTTTTGCAGATATTCAAAATACTTAAACAAGCCATTTTTACCGCCAGTAATCCATTCTGGCAGGAGTCCGAAGTCCGCACAATCGCTTTTAAAACCTGCTCCAATAGCAGCTAGTTCAGCATCGAACTTATATATATAATTGTTTATTTCTTTTTTTATGGAGAAGAAATCATCGAGACTTAAATCTTTTAGAGCGTCACAATGTTCTTGTCCACTTTCTTTTAAAAGTTCTTCGGCAATGGTGTAAAAGTCATTTTCTATGAGCCAACTTTTATCGTCTGCCGTTTTATCTTTTATAAAACTTACAAATAGCTGAGTGAGTTTTTCGTCTTCTCCAGTTCTACTAATGAGTAAATCAACAGCCTGTTTTAATAATAACTTATGATCCATCTCCACCTCAAAATTAGCTGGTAAATCTAAATCTTGAGCAAAGGTTCTAATAATGCGGTGTGTAAATTTATCTATGGTCCCAATAGAAAACTGAGAATAGTTGTGTAAGATAGACTCAAAAATAATTTTAGAACGAGACGTTAACTTCTCGGTAGAAAGTCCCGTTTCATCAGCGATAAGCTGAAGCATATCGAGTTCCGTTTGCTCGGCAGCTTCGGGCTTAGCAAAACCTTTTAAACTCGTAATAATACGCTCTTTCATTTCTGAAGCAGCCTTATTCGTAAAAGTGATCGCAAGTATTTCTACAAACTTTTTTGGGGACTTACTACGCAAGCAAATTTTCAAATACTCCTTTACTAAGGTGAAAGTTTTCCCCGATCCTGCCGAAGCACTGTATATTTTAAAAGGTATGTTTTCCATTTGTACAAGTTTAGGCAAACATTTTGACAATTTGTGTCAATAATTTTAGGAGTCTAAATTTACTAAAAGTCAAGCACACGAAGAGTCTAGGTAACGTTACCTAGACGAGGTAAATATAATTCCTATTTGTTATACCATAGTTATAAACAATCCGTTATTAGTGTAATCGTTTTTAGTAGATTAGTAAAAAATTAATCAAAGCCCCTCGATTATGTCAGATATAATTACAACAGTTTTGCTAGAGGCAAAACAAAAAGGAAAATTGAAACGTACCGATGTTATGCTTCGTTTTTTACGAATTAAATACAAACTCAAGTTAACACGAAGTGTGTTAAACAACCGAATTGAAAGCTTAGCTTTAAATTCTTAAAAAACAAAAAAGAGGTGCAATTTGCACCTCTTTTTAATTTATAGCTTTTTAAACTAAATTGCTTTCGCAAAATTTTCAGCTACTTTATCCCAGTTTACCACATTAAAGAATGCGTTAATATAATCTGGTCTTCTGTTTTGGTAGTTTAAATAGTAAGCGTGTTCCCAAACATCAATTCCCATAATAGCAGTACCTTCACAACCAACACCTTTCATTATAGGATTGTCTTGATTTGCAGTAGAACAAACAGAAAGTTTTCCGTCTTTAACACATAACCAAGCCCAACCAGAACCAAAACGAGTTGCAGCAGCGTTAGAGAACGTTTCTTTAAAAGCATCTAAAGAACCAAAAGCAGCATCTATAGCTGTAGCTAAATCTCCTGATGGAGCACCACCACCATTAGGCGACATTACTTCCCAGAACATACAGTGGTTGTAAAAACCTCCACCATTGTTACGAACGCCAGCAGATAGTGTTCCAGAACCAAGAATCTCTTCTATAGACTTTCCTTCTAAATCTGTTCCTGCTACAGCAGCATTAAGTTTACTTGTGTATCCAGCATGGTGCTTTCCATGGTGGATTTCCATTGTACGTGTATCGATATGAGGCTCTAAAGCGTCATGACTATAAGGTAAGCTCGGTAATTCGAAAGCCATAATTATGAGTTTTAAGTTTTTTTTAAGAATAGTGTAAAGATAGAAAAATTGATTCTTACTAATTCATTACATTCGTTAAATGAAAAATTCAATGCTTGCATTCTTTTACTACCCACAATGCTTACTCATTTGTTGTAGCAGATTTGTACAGCTTTATCTAAAATCGCTATGCTTATTACCTCTTAAACTAAAGTCAATTTGGCATTTTATGCTTCTTACTATACTCGTGATTTTTAGTTTCTGTATTGGTTTATTTCATATTAGTTTTGTTTTTATAGAAAGAATGTTTTTTTCTTGGGCATTAAAACCTTCAAATAAATTGATGGTTTATATAATTGGAGCACCAAGAAGTGGCACTACTAGACTTCATAAATTACTAGCATCAGACAAAAATCAATTTACTGCAATTAAAATGTGGGAACTATTTTTTGCTCCAGCACTCATTCAGAAAAAAGCTTTTCATTTTTTGGGTAAAATAGACAGCACTTTGTTTAATGATGGGATTTCAAAAAGCATTCAAAAGGCGGAGAAATTATTGTTTAGTAAATTTAATAATATACACTCCTTAAGCTTGTTTAATGTAGAAGAGGATGCCTTGGTTTTATTCCACTTAGGCTATACCTACCATCTTTCGTTTTTACTAGGCACAGAAAAGTCATATGCCAATTTAAACCGAAATAAAAATATCCCGAAAGCGGTTTGGGTCTATTATAAATACTGCATCGAAAATCATCAGATGCAAAATTTGGGTAAAATTTACTTGGCAAAGAATCCCTTTTATACTGCACATAGCAATACATTAAAAGAACTCTTTCCTTCGGTGAAATTCATAAACTTAAGCAGAGACCTTAAAGAAGTTGCCCCATCGTTCTTTAGCATGAAAAAACATTTATCTAAGGTGTTTTATGGCACTAATCCCAGTGAACAGAAATACAAAGAAATTTTGGATTTATTAAAGTATTGGCAAAAATGCGGAGCAGAGCTTAAAGAAACGAATGCTGTACAAGTTGATTATTTTGACTTGAAAAAGCAACCGAGTTTAGTGGTAGAAAATCTCTATGCATTTTTAAATTTAGATTTAAAATCAGGACAAAGAACCGCACTTTTACTTGAAGATGAAAAATCGAAAAACTACCTAAGTAAGCACAAATATAAACTTGGTGAATTCATAGGCCTGAACTCTTAAAAATGTAAGGTTATTTCCTTGTTTTTCAATTTATTTTACTTAAATTAAGGAACCTTTTTTAGTTTAACGAACACTAACAATGAGTACTACAAAAGCAAGGTTAATTAGACGAATCTATTTAATAGGCTCCTTATCTTTAGGAGTTCTAGCCCCTTTGTTTTGTTGGTATATGATCCCCGATTTCAACCCCATCAACCGACCTCTTTCATATTTTGGCGTTGCAGATCTCACTTTTTGGTATTGGAATATTTCCGTTATTATTATCGCATCAGCCTTGTTTATTAATGCCTACAGATCTATCCCTATTTATTTTACAAATCCTAAGCAAAAAAAACTACTAGAGGTATTATTAGCCATCTCGTTTATTGCTTTATGTTCGGTAGCCTTAATATCGATGGATTATTTTATTATTCACCGCGTTGCAGCTTACAGTTTCTTTTTGGTTTATAATTTCTTTGTCTTTTGTTTTGGATTTATTCGCTCTTTAAAATACGTACGTAGAGGCTTATTTTCTATTACAATAAGTATACTCATGTTATTAAGCTCACTATTGCTTCTTCCATTTCCAAGTTATGGCGTTTTCGAAATTGTCTATTTCTTTTTGCTTTTACTCTGGAATACACATCTATTTTACAAGCGTATAGAGTTCGAGGATCGTATTATTAAAAAGAAAGAGCCCCTTAGGTTAACTTGAGATTGAGAAGCTCAGTAATCTTCCGAATGCTGTAAAACAAAAAAACCACCTCTTTCGAGATGGTTTCTTAATAAATTGGTGTTTTCTTAAAGCGTACCTCTACGAGCTTGTTCGGCTTCGATAGATTCGAAAAGTGCTTTAAAATTTCCTTTTCCAAAAGATTGAGCCCCTTTACGTTGGATAATTTCGAAAAACATAGTTGGTCTATCTACAATAGGCTTAGTGAAAATTTGAAGTAAGTAACCTTCCTCATCTCTATCAACTAAAATCCCTAATTCTTTAAGCTTTAAAATATCTTCATCAATTTCACCACAACGATCTAAAACAGTATCGTAATAATCCCCAGGAACGTATAAAAACTCTACTCCACGAGCAGTCATTTCTTTTACGGTGGTAATAATATCGTCTGTAGCAACGGCTATATGCTGACAACCAGCACCTTTATAGAAATCAAGATATTCTTCAATTTGAGATTTCTTAGTTCCTTCTGCAGGTTCGTTAATAGGGAATTTAACACGTCCATTTCCGTTGGTCATTACCTTACTCATAAGAGCTGTAAATTGCGTAGAAATATCCTTATCGTCGAAAGTAATAAGATTGGCAAAGCCCATAGTTCTGTTATAGAAATCTGCCCATACATTCATCTCATCCCAACCTACATTGGCTACCATATGATCAATAAATTTCAATCCTAATGGAGCAGGATTAAAGCTTGATTTTTGCTCTACATAACCAGGTAAAAAGACTCCAGTATAATTTTTTCGTTCTACAAAAACATGAACGGTATCTCCATAAGTATGAATCCCTGAACGAACTACTTCTCCAAATTCATCTTTCTCGGTAGTAGGAACCATATAAGGTTTAGCACCTCTTTTGGTGGTTTCTTCAAACGACTTTGTCGCATTTTCTACCCAAAGAGCAATTACTTTTACGCCGTCTCCATGGAGATTAACATGTTCTGCTATGTCTCCTTCTGGACTCATAGGAGTCGTAAGTACAATTCTAATTTTACCTTGTTGCAACACATAAGAAGTACGGTCTTTTACACCGGTTTCTAATCCTGCATAAGCAACAGTTTGGAAACCCAAACAGTTTTTATAATAAACAGCCGACTGCTTTGCATTACCTACATAAAACTCTACATAATCGGTTCCTAAAAGCGGTAAAAAATCTTCAGCTTCAGAAAATATTTTTTCTAGAGAATAATTCGTATTCTCAATATTTGTTAAATCTTTTGACATGGTTGATCATTTATGTGGTTATTCTGGGAGCCATGATTTATAGTATCCTTCTTGTTCAATTTCCACAGCTTCCTGCGTAAGTTGAAGAGGTCTAAAAGGATCTATCATAACCGCTAATTCTTCTGTTTGTGTTTTTCCTATACTTCGCTCCATAGCTCCAGGATGCGGTCCGTGTGGCAATCCACCAGGGTGCAAAGTTAACATTCCTTTTTCAATATGATTACGACTCATAAAATCTCCATCAACATAATACAAAAGCTCATCAGAGTCTATATTACTATGATTGTAGGGAGAAGGAATTGCTTGTGGATGGTAATCGTACATACGAGGTACAAAAGAACAAATCACAAAATTATGTCCTTCGAAAGTTTGATGAACAGGTGGTGGTAAATGTACACGCCCCGTAATTGGTTCGAAATTGTGAATTGAAAATCCATACGGATAATGATAACCATCCCAACCAGCTACATCAAATGGATGAGCGGCATAAGTATAGACGGTAAGTTCATTGTGCTTTTTAACCACAATTTTATAATCTCCTAGCTTAGAATGCGTTTCTAAATTTTCTGGTAATTTATAATCGCGTTCGCAAAATGGAGAATGTTCTAATAATTGTCCAAATTTATTACGATAAGCACGAGGCGTTAATATTGGACTAGAACTCTCTACAATAAGCAGTCTATTGTCTTCGGTATCGAATTCAAACTGATATACACAACCACGAGGAATAACTAAATAATCGCCATATTCAAAAGAAATACTTCCGAAAGGAGATTTTAATTTACCTGTACCCTTGTGCACAAAAATTAATTCGTCTGCCTCTCCATGCTTATAGAAATAATCCATAGATTTTTTTGGAGCAGCTAAACTAATCTGTAAATCGCTGTTAAAAAGAATCGTTTTCCGACTCTTTAAATAGTCATTTTCGGGCTTTACCTGAAAACCATTAAAGCTACGAGGTAGTTTGTTTTTTGCAATGGCTACTTTTGGTGTCACATCAACAGATTCACCAACAGCTTTAATCATTGTTGGGGCATGACAGTGATACAACAAAGAAGACATACTCGAAAACCCTTCGGTTCCAAATAACTCTTCTTGGTATAATTCTCCATTTTCCTGACGTGATACTGTATGACGTTTGGAAGGAAAAACTCCTTGTTTATGGTAAATTGGCATATTCGTTAATTTAAGAAAACCAAAGATAAGTGATTTATATAAGACGGATGAATGATTTAGATCATGTAATTAAAGTAGCAAGCAATAAACAGACATTATAAGATTTGTTTAAATTTTACGCCTAATTAACTGAAGGATATATTATTTTTTGGATAGTAAAACAAGTTCGTTGAAGCAACAAACAACTTCGCACAAACGAAAAACAACTTCGTTGAGTCATAAAACAACTATACTGACTCCCATAAAATGTTCGCAGAAGTAAATAAACACTTCGTTGACTGACATAAAAAGTCTACCAAAGCCATAAACATCTTTACACAAACGAAAATAAACTTCGTTGGGTCATAAAACAACTATACTGACTCTCATAAAATGTTCGCAGAAGTAAATAAATACTTCGTTGACTGGCATAAAAAGTCTACCAAAGCCATAAACAACTTCGCACAAACGAAAATAAACTCTAATAAGCCATAATAAAGGTAGTTTTTAGATCGGTTAAGGAAAAGTATTTAAGCCAATATACTAGTTACCTTACAGGACAAAAAATATTTGTGGTTTCCTTTTTCTTGATGAAAAGAACGAATAGAAAATCAGCTCTTTAAAAACTAAATGCAACTTTATCGTCTCTTAACAAATCATCGTTTCTAAATCGCAGAAATATTTGTGCAGTTGCCAATACATCTTTTTCACAGTATTTAGCAATGCGTTTTAAGTCGTTTTCGTTCCAATAAACAGAACTCACCATGCTCCCATCTATATCGTCTTTTGGAGTGGGAATATTAAATATTTCGCACAATAGCTTTATCGAAGTATAGTGTTTATAATCGCCAAACTTCCACAGCTCCATAGTGTCTAAATGCTGTATTTCCCAAGGCTTTTTACCCGCTATTTGTAGTATTGATGGCAAAGAGACTCCATTAATTAGCATTCTACGACAAATATAAGGAATGTCGAATTCTTTAGAATTGTGCCCACAAAGAAGTTGGCGAGGATTGGTAAAATAACTCCCTTGTAAAAGTTCTGAAAACTCAGCTAGTAAAACAGCTTCATCGTGATTGTAAAAAGATCGTAATCTAAAGTTTTTTGTTCCTTCTTGGTAATGAATAAACCCTACAGAAATACAAACAATTTTACCGAATTCGGAGAGTATTCCAGCACGATCAGAATAATAATCAGATGGTGAAACATCCTCTTTACGCTGCCACTTCGTTTTATCAGCCCACAAATACTGCATCTGCTCACTGAGTTCATCAAAATGAGAAACCCCACTTACGGTTTCAATATCTAAAAATAAAACATGCTGTATATCTATACTATTCATCTGTACTAAATATTAATTAGGTATATCGTATTGGCTAATTATTTGCTGAGTATAAAAATCTAAATCGGTGGTGGTTTTATCTAAATAAACCTCTCTTTTATGCCCTAAACGAACGGCAACTAAATCTAGTGCTGGCACAATAATTACATACTGACCATTTACACCTCTCATAGTATAAACAGGGTATTTGTATTGCGTTTCGTACAACCACCATGAATAACCGTAATGCGCTTCTATATCAGCAGTTAAAGCAGCTTTCACAAAAGAAGAATCTATTAATTGTACCCCATTCCAATTCCCTTGATCTAAATAGAGTTGCCCAAAACGAGCAAAATCTAAGGCATTAGAATTTAAACAACAATAGGCTTTTTCTACCCCACCTTCCTTGTCTACCGTCCATTCTGCTTGATCAGTAGCATTTATAGGCTGCCACAACTTTAAAGACAAATATTCGCTAAGAGATTTCCCTGTAGATCGCTCTATAATAAGACCCATTAACTGAGTACTTCCACTTTGATAATGCCATTTTTCTCCCGGTTTTTCAGTAAAATTTATACTGAGCATTAAGTCGTTTAAGTTCTTAGTAAAATAAGCTTCCGCAGTTACACCAAAAGGATTGTAATAATCCTCGTGCCAATCCATTCCCGAACTCATCGTTAATAAGTGTTTTAGGGTAACCTCGGTATTAAAATGGTCACCAGGACGGTCGTATTCTGGAATAAAATCGGTTATTTTTTGGTCAATACTTTCAATATATCCTTCTTGAATAGCCACCCCAATTAACATTGCTACAACAGACTTAGCCATAGAAAATGAATTGGTACGAGAAGTTCGCGAACCTATACCCCAGTAGGTTTCGTAGCGGATACTGTCGCCTTGAATAACGGTAAAAGCAATGGAGTTATTTTTCTCTAAACGAGCCCTAAGTGCTGGACTTATTTCCTCTTTATTATAATCGGAGGCTTGAGGCCATTGCATCCCTTCGCCCTTCTCTACAATACGATTGTCGAAATATTTATAATCTTCTATAGTTGCAGTATTATGTCCTTTTAAATAGCCTGTTTTTATGGCTTTATAAACATAGGTTTTCCCACTAACAACAATATAAGCGTTGAGCAGAATAAAACATAAAACAAGAAGTTTGAGGCTGAGCTTTAGTAATTTCATTTGAATTTATTTTATGCTTAAATATAGGGAAAAAGATTTAAGAATTTAGG
>Ga0308003_1000864_pt1 | contig 13496 bp, 14 predicted proteins | sample Neamet36_FD_203159 | JGI IMG/M metagenome (GOLD analysis project Ga0308003, IMG submission 203159) | Marine microbial communities from water near the shore, Antarctic Ocean - #36 | ecosystem: Environmental > Aquatic > Marine > Unclassified | place: Southern Ocean | collected 2014-06-06
GTATAGCATGTATTATATGAGCATAGAGAGCTTCTTCTGCCATTTTAGGTATTCTAGCATCTAAATCATAAGCATTGCCATCAGAAATATATTGTAATAATATCAATTTATTAGCTAAATTGCTAGTGAAACTAAAAGTTCCTTCTCTTTCGTTTATTTTAAACCAACCATTGCTTTGGCTTGTCACAGGGTCTTGCCCATATCTTTGACCTAAAGCTCCATCATAAACTGATCTATTTAAAACATTAGCACCTTGAACATCGTTTGTAAAACCACCACTTATTAATCTAGGATTTGTACTAGCCCAAGTTGCATCCATTTGTGATGTTCCTTCAGTGTTACTGTCATTACTATCTTGTATAGGATTACCTAAATCATCTTGTGCTGGTGTACGATATGGACTTTGGTTTAAATTATTTGTAGGGTACATTGGGTGTAAAACGCCTAAACCATCTACCCAACCTAAACCAACATAATTAACATAATCTTGTGGTATAGTTAAACTTAAGCTTGGTGGCACGGTAAGTTCTGAAGATTTAATGCTTTTTAAAGTATCATAACTAAATTCTTGTAAACCACGCCTAGCATGAAACACAACATCTGATCTTTTCACACTTGTTATAAGCTTGCCAGCACCAACATAAGCTATTAAAAAATTATCAATAACATCTGATAGTCTAGTATATTCATAACTACCATGTGAATTCCATAAAGCTTCTTGAGTTAAAGATATTCTTACATACGTATTTATAGCAAGAGACTGTATAATTGTAATAATGTTACCGATCATTGACCAGACGGTAATCCTACGAACACTTAATACAGCATTGATAAGTATTCCTGCGGCAGGTAAGTTTTGATTTAAAGTAAGTGTGTCAACAGCACCAGCAGTTGTTTTTGTAAGAATAGTACCGTAAACTAATCCAGTAACCTTATCTACTAAAGCAAATACACTTCCACCTAAAACATTTATATTAGCAGTTATAGTTACTACAGGTTGACTTCCGTTGCTTGTAGCGTTAGCTGTTACATCAAAATCAGTACTTATAGGTGTTAATTCATTCCATATTTGAGCATTTGGACTTGTGTAAACTTTAAAATTATTTACGTTATAACCATTTGATCCAGGTGAAGAATAGTTTCCCGTACCTACAACCAGATCAGTATCAAACGTACTTGTAAAAGTTTGATTAGCTGCAGTTGCTAAAACCGTTAACTGCTGATTTCCAGCGTAATATTGTCTGTTAGTTTCGGTGAGCAAACCACCATCAGGTATTGGCATATCTTAGCTTTTTTGATTGTTTTGTTCTTGAGCAACTTGTTGAGCTGCCACTTGTATTATTTCTGGACTTTTTATAACAACTCCAGCATATAATAATATTTTAAGAATAATTTCTGTTTGTTCAGAGTCGTGTAATTCAAAGTTTAAAGATGTACCTGAATTATAAATATATTGGCCACTTGCTCCTGCAGAAAAATTCCATAAAGGCTCTACTGGTTTTCTAATGTAATCTACGGTTATACCACTTACTATACTAGTAGGGTAAACCAGTAATCTTTGATTTTCATATATGTATATAGGATATCTAGTGTTAGGCTTAGTTAAATTAGAAGATAATAAATGATACAACTCAGATCTTGTAACTCTTTCTAATTCTTGAAAAGGTAATGCGCCTGTTTGATAAACAACATTTCCTAGTCTATAAAAATCAGCAGCAGAAGTAACTACTAAAATAGTAGTAGGACTTATTGGTGGACCAGCAGCTGGCGCAGCTGTTAAAGTAATAACTAATCCAGCTATAGAGTATGCGGCTGCTGTCTGAAGAACACCGTCAAAATAAACTTGAACTGTTCCGCCTGTAAGTTGGTTAGATGTGATTGTTGTAAATGTATAAGCTTGTTGCCCAGCAACAGCTGTAAAGCTTTCAGAAACTTGAGCAAGCCCGGATTCAGTAGGTAAAGAAAAAGAAGGGGCTGTATAGGTAGGAATACCTGTTGTTTTAAATATAGAGATTTTTTCATCAAGATTAAGCACTCTGTCAGCATAATCTGTATTTGTTTGTGGAACACGCATCTGTTGATTCAAATCTTCAAAATATCTTTCAAATACCTCTAGTTGGACTTGAGCACCTATTTTATTAAACTCTAAAGGCGTCATATAACCCCTTTGTTCTTTATTAAGTATTAATAAAACGGTTTGATATACAGTATTTACGTTTATTGCCATTTTAGTATTTTAGTGAATAATGATTGGGCCACAATAAAGTGACCCATCACTATAATTATAGTTACATGTTATTGTAGCTTTTTATTAATTGTTTTGTAAACTTCTACACCTTCATCAGTTTTAAACCACGAGGCTAATGCTGAATATGGATTTTCATCAAATGGTATAGTCATTAATTTTCTATCATTAGTTCCCCATAAGAAGTCTCTTTGATCTTGAGAAAGTTTTATGATACCTTTTTCTACAGCTACAATTCCAACGTTTCTTAATCCAACATTTTCATCTTCAGCTATAGACAAAAAAGCATCTGGGTTTTTCTTAGCCATAATAAGTAAATCTCTTCTAAGTTCTTTAGAACTTAATGAACCTACTTGAGATCCCATTTCAACTCTTAATACTGCCTCAGCATGATCAATATCCATTTGTTGAGCAGCAACTAAAGCTTCTATTTCTAAATTGATATCATCTAGTTCATCTTCCGCAATAACTTCTTTTTGAAATTCAGTATATACTTTTCCTTTTCTAGGGTGATATAATGAAAGTAGTTTTTGTAATTGTTGTTTTTCTTTAGGAACAGATAAAACACCTTCTTCAAAAATAATGTGACCTAATGTTACCTCTCCTTTTTGTTCATCAACAAATGGCGAGTTTTGATTAGTTGCATATCTTAATTCTCTTTGCTCGTTTTTCTTTTCATCAAACCATAGCATTGAGTATCTTGGTGTGTTTTTTGATCCTAATGTATATGTTAAGGGTTCTTTGTTACCCATTAGATAGTATCTTCTATCTTTAATCTCCCATTTAGGGGCTTGTATTTCTTTTGTTTTTGACATGATATAATATAATATAATTAATAAAAATAAAGAGTATCCCTGCCAATAAGACAGGGATAAACTTTAAAGCAATCTTAGTTTTGGAATAATACGAAATTATTCGCAGCTTGAGTAACTAAACATCTTTCAGACAACCAGTTAACTTGCATAGCATCTAACGCAGTAGTGTAAGCACCACCAGCAGATCCTGTGATCCAGTTTTTGTATCGTCTGTCTTCAGTTTGAGAAGCTCTATATCTAACGTGCAAGAATGGTCTTCTTATGTTAGTACCAAGTTGTTGGTCATACACAGTTGAAGTTCCAGCAGGTATTAATACACCTTCAATTCCACTTACCGCAACAGCACCTCTTGTAGAAGCATCGTTTAAGTATTTCCAGCTAGTTTTGTAGAAGTCATAAGAACCTCTTCTGAAACCAGAAAAACCTAGGTTAAGTGCCATATCCTCAGAGTTTTCAAATAAACCATAAGCAGTACCTCCAGCTTGTCCAGCAGAGATTTGCCCTAGCATATCGTCAAAATCTAAATCCAAAGATCTATTTAAGAAAAGCATGTTTTCTTCGATAGCTCCTTGAGTATCAAGATTTTTAAGTACTTGATCGAAATCAGAAATACCTGTACCTCCAGAGAATCCACCCATTACATTACCTCTTGCTTGAATAGCAGCAAAAAGACCTTGAGTACCATGAGCAACAGAAGCACCACCAGCAGCAGTAAAGCCTGGTACTAAAGCTGATTGAGCAACGAAACCAGAACCAGCAGCAGCTAATTCACCTTCAACCATTGCCATTTCTAAATAGTCATCAAAACGTAATCTTGTTTCAGATTCAGCTTTTAGATACCATAAGTATCCTGATGTACCATCTTCAGTTGCAACTTCTACCCAACCGATTTGAGCCATATCAGAACCATTTATTTCAAATGAATCTTTTATGATAATTGGTTGATTAGCAAATTGTGTAAACTGAGGAGTAATAGACTTGAAAGAACCAGCTGTACCTGCAGCGTTAGTAGCTCCAACAGTTCCTTTAGCAAATAAAGAACCATATACGAACAACTTAAGTGTTCCAGCACCAACACCTGATACAGGGAAACCACCACTAGCAGCAGTAAAATCTGCAATAGAGAATGGATAAGCAACAATGTTAGTAGTTGTTCCAGCTCCATTTGCAATTGCACCAACAACAGCTTTTACAGTAACTCCAGTTGCAGGATCCATAACAACGATCGTGTCATTAGGAAATACTGCATTTTGTATAGCAGTTGCTCCAAGTCCTTGATTCAACGTCGGAACGTTTAGAATAAAGTTAAGAGCACCACCACCTTGTGGACATGCAACGTTTGTATATGATATGTGTAATCTATTTTGTTCTGACCAGATAACTTGATCAGATGTCATTGGCATTTCAGCGCCAACCATACGTAAGAAACCGTTTAAAGTTCTATTTCCGTATCTTTCTACCTCAGCTTCGTAAACCTCAGGTAAGTACTGCTGAATGAAATCATTCGCACCACCATTAAATGCTAGGTAATTCCCAGCTAGTAATTGTTGTTGTTGGGAAGGTACTACGCTTCCAAACACAGGAGTTATTTGTCCCATAATAATTAATTGTTTTGTTTTTAGTTAAATTTTCTTGTTTTAATCTTCAATTTAGAAGAATCAAGACCGCTTATTGCTTTAACTTTTATCCCTCCAAGAAAAGCTTCTCCACTAGAACTTTCTCTAATTTGGCCTTTTACATTTTTGGATTGTGCAACCAGATCTTTAGTAGCATCGGATTTACCTTGCTCATAAAAATGTTTTGCAATTGAGTCAACGTTGTCAGCAGCATACATAGCTTTGTGATAGCCTTTAACATCTTTTACTTTTCCATTGTCATCTAAGAACCTCTTAAGTGTATTGGAAAAATCAGATTGTTTAACAGCAACATCAGTTGGATTTTTAATCCCATATCTAAATTTTTTCTCTCCTAAATCGATATCAAAACCTTTGAAATCATTAGAAAAATATTCTTTAGTATCAGACTCAAAATCACTTCGACGCTCTTTAGCAATGTTTTGATCTTCATTGTATCGATTGAAAAAGTCCACAGCTTTTTGTTGGTCTTTAGTAGTACCAGGTCTCAACTTGATTTCCTCGTAATATTTACTTTTTAAACCTTCTAAATGCTTTGAAGCTTTTGCAACCTCTTCTTTATACGCAAGTTTCTTTTGACGAACCTCACGCTCTTCATCCACCTCTTCATCATAAGAAAAATTATCTTCAATCATGAAGTTGATTTCTTCTGAATCTAAGTGTGACTTAGCTTGTTTGTAATACTCTCTTAATAAAGTATCATTATCTACATTAGAATAGTCAGCATTTAATCTAACATAATCTTCTAACGTGCCACCAGTTTCTTTCATAAAGTCTACAACTTTTTCAATGTTTTCTGGTAGCTTAGCTACTTCTCTTACTTCTTCTGGAGTAGGAGCAATAACTTTTTGTTCTATTTTTTCACCTATTTCTTGTATTTCTTCTTCTATTTTTTCTTCAATAGGTTTACTTTCTTCTTCTTTAATTTCAGAAACCGGGCTGGGCTCTGGTACTCGTTCGTCCACTTTAGGGCTATCTCCGGTTTGTTCGCCCACAACCACTTTCTTTGTTTCTCCGACTGGAATGGCATCTGGTTCTGTTTTAGGTTTAGATAAATCTATTTTTATAGGTTCATCACTTTTTGTTAATTGTTTTGGTTTTTTAGATTTAATCTTAAAAGACCCTTCTTGTTTCACTTCTGTTGACATAATAAAATAATATAAAATTAATAAAATTGTTTATTGAGGAGCAAATTGCTCTAGCCCAATTCCGCCCATGCTATCATTACCAGAAGATTCAAAATCTGTAGGTAATAAATCATTTTGACGCTGTTCAATCATCTTTGATTGTTGTGTTGCCTGTATTTTAGTTCGTTTATCTTTTCGATCTTCAATTTCAGCTTCCTTTTTTTGTTTTTCTTGACCTTGCATTTGAGCAAGTTGTAATTGATATTGAAACTCTTCAGCCATTAATTGTTTTTTAATTATAGCTTCTTGTTCCATTCTTTGTATTTCAAACTGAGACTTAGCTTGTTCTATTTGTATCTCTGTTTGAGCAAGTGCTTGTTGTTTTTGCACTTCATTCATAGCAGCTTGTTCAGCAGCTTGTGAATTTGCTTGAGCTTGATCTTGCATTTGTTGTTTTTGCATAGCCTGCTCTGCCTCTTGTTTTTTTATTCTTCTAAATTTTAAAACTTGATTAGCTAGCTTTAAATTTTTAATTTCTCTTATATCTATTGCATCTTCAAGATATATTTGATTTTGTTGTAAAGCTACCTGAATGTTTTGTTCAAGCATTGCTTTGTCTTCATCTTCAGGTTCCAGTTCTAAAAATATACCAAAATCATGTAAGGCTATATCTTTTATTTCATCTAACGTTGCAACATTAAAATGATTTAAAGATTTAACTAAAGCTTCATTAGTTAATTCAAAATTTAGCATATCAGCAATTCTTAATGAAATGTTTTCACAATTTCTAAGTGTAAGATATAAACCAGCATCTAATATATGTTTAGTAGCTATATTTGAAGCGTTTGCTGCCATTTTTTGCAACCCAACTAAAGCGTTAGGATCTTGTTGTCCACCATCTCTAGCTTCATTAAGACCTGTTACATCTCTTATCATCTGTAAGTAATACTGATAAGTATTAATTAAAGACTGTATTTTACCATTAGCACTAGAAGATTGCAACTCTTGTATAGGTATTTTACCTCTATTAGGATCACCATCTTGTGTTAAGCTTCTACCAACTATACTACCAGTTTGAAAGTACATGTTTAAAGCTTCTTGTGGATTGTAGTTTGTTCCATTACCTAAATCAACTTCAGCCAAACCATCAACATCAACAAAAACACCATCTGGAACAACTCTTTGAATTACTTGTTGTAATTTTAAAGACGTAATTTGTATCATGTCTGCAAAACTAGTGCATCTACTGACTAAAGATTCTATACGTCCTTGATACAAGTTTGGAGCACATATATTATAATTCATATATACTTTAGTTATATCAGCATTAGGTCTTGTCATATTTTCTCCAAGTTCCCATTCAAGCATTTGAGGAACACCCATTACTTTAGCACCACTAAATAAAACTTCTATACTTCTTGATACTCTTTCAAAGTTATCACTTTCAGGTGGATTAAATGTATCTGGTTTTTGTAAAGTTTTTTCTAATCCATTTTCAGTCTTTTTTATTTTAAATACCTGGTCAATAAATGTTTTATATTCAAAAAACAATATTTGAACCATATCATTGTCATAGTTTGGATTAGCTATGTAACCATCACGACCTGGGTATCTAACCATCATCTCCATTTCCTTATCAGTAAGATTAGGAAATCTTTTCTTTATTTCAGCTATAGTCATAGACTTTATTTCGCCTACATAATATATATCTTCAAAATTAGGATCGTTAGTAAAAGAATAAACTAAATTAGCAGGATCTACATAGTCAACAACCACACCATTAGCTTTATTAAAAGAAGTTTTTGTTGCACCAATACCAATAGTAGTTATGTCTTCAATAATTCTTTTTTTAGTTAAATTATATTTATTTAAAGATAGTATAGTGTTTATAGCTTCTTCTTCAGCAATTTCTACAGACTGCTTGTAGTCTAGTTGCATATAAACTTCTAATTCTTTAACATTATTAGGTAGTTCACTAGTATCCTTATCACTAGCCCCAACCTTCATACCTAACTCAGAACTAAATGTATTTAAATAGTCTTTGTTTATCATGTCTGACATTAAAGAGTTTGCATAATCTGTTCTTGTTTTTACTGAAACAGGATCTTGTGCAAAAGCTTTTATGTCATAACTTTTAGCTGCTATACCATTTACTACTATATCTACAAATTTAGGTATAATAGGTACTGGCTTCCAGTCTAAATTTAAATAAGATAAATCACCATTAATAGATAATTCATCTTTATATTTTTGTACATTCTGTTCACCGCGAGCGTATAATCTTAAATTATGAAAATTTTGATAACCCGTATTCCATCTACTTCCATTTACTCTTCCTCCTCTAAACCACTCATATTCAATAGCTTGTCCAACTAACAAACCATATTCTTCAGTTTTCTTTTCCTCTTCAGATACCATCTGACTTGGAAATGCACTATTAATACCAGTGTTTAATTTCATCTATTAATTATTTTTGATGTACCGCCTTTATTATCATATTTAGAAAAAGTTAAATTTACTGGTTCTTTTATAACTTCGGCAACAGGTCTATATTTATTTTTATTGCAAGCCATGATTGCTAACCCCGAACTAATTGAGGCATCATGCTTCGTTCTATCGTTTATATTAAAAGCCGCCCAGTCTTCTAACGTTCTTTGAAAATACATAGTTCCGTATTGTTCATTATTAAAACCTATAAAATTTTCTATGTAAGCTTCAATTGCAGCAGCATGGGCTTGTTTTATATCTTCACTTGAATTTGGTATACCACCTATTTCTTTTTCAGTAACAGATAGTTTATGCATTGTTTTATCAGGTCTATTCATAGAGTAACCTCTATAACCTCTTCTTTTAAAATGATACAGTAATCTTGGTTTATTATTTTCAGCTAATATTGGCATACCATAAAATATACAAGCCATCAATACATCTTCAAAGAAGATCTCTGCAGTTGGAGGTCTTGATATGTATTCTAAAAATATTAAATTTGCAGGAGCATCTTCCATACTAAACTTAGTTAAACCGTGTAACGATCCTTTAGAACCTCTCCCATCAACTGTTCCTGATATATCATAACTATCACATCCAAAAGCTCCCATGTGTTCATTACCAGGATATTTAGAACCGTTCTTAATAAGAACTTTATTCTGTTGATTAATGTTTGGTACCCATGAGACATAAAACCTACCTTGTTTAGTAGGAACAAACATTACGCTTGTATCTTTAATCCCATCTTTCCATTGAAAATTACCTTGAGTAACCACACCTGAGTGTTTTAAATCTTCATTATGATCTATTTGTTCATAGATTTTAGTTAGATTAAATAAAGACTGCTTAGTCTCATCTCTGAAAGCGTGTTTCTCTGTACGTGGAAATTGTCTATATAATTCGTTAAGTCCATCAGGATCTTCCTTAAGACCTTCTACTTCATTCTCCCAATGTTCGATGACCCCAATTTCAATCGCTTGACCATCAACGCCTTTAGTTTTGGATTTTGGAGTGTCAAAGACAGGGTATCCATAAGTATCAATGTATCCTTCGTAGTTCCATTCCATAGGTATAAACAAGCTATATAATCCTGAGCGAGTCTGTCCATTGCGGTTTCTTTTACTAACGTTTGAGTCATCGTATAATTTTTTGTAGTTTCTACCTCCTTTATCTAAAGCATTTGATGTTGATCCCATCATACATTTACCTATAACCCTACTACCTAATCTTAATGTTGTTTTTGTAACTCGCCAATTGTTTAATATGTTTTCTGGCTTTTCCCACTTACCTGCTTCATCGTGTACAAGTAATGCAAGCTTCTCTCCGTCATAGGAGTTGTCTCCTGTATTTTTCCAGTCAATAGTTGTATCCAGTCCAACGATTTCCTCCATTTGTTGATTACTATCAAGTTTTTTTCTAGTGAATCTTGAAGCAGGAACTCTGTATGCAAGTTCTGTTTTTGGTCTATCCATACCATCTTGGATAGGTTTAAAGAAAAAAGGGTAGTTAACTGAAATTGGAACAATCTTGTCTGTAAACATTTTCTTAGCATCTGCGCCTGACTTTGATAAGACACCGTATCTAGCATCACTAGATATTGTGGCCAAGTTAACAGTCTCGCCTGATGCCATAAAAGAAAATCCACTTCTTCTGTTTTTAAGATAACACATCCCGTATGATCGTGTATCGGATTTACAAGCTTCCCAGAATATAAAGAATAATCTGTTTGCTTCCCTAAAATCTGCTTGCCCAACATCAATCTTTGACCATTGCAAATACATGTAGTGAGTACCAGTAATATAGGTAGAAACACCTTTGTTATAAAACCAGAAACCTTCGTCTCTTCTCTTAAACTCTTCGTCAATATAATCATGAAGCTTTTCTTTAAAGTTAGCAGGATATGCTTTCCAGTCAAATATTGTTTTAATATTTTTTAATTCTTTTCTTGGTTGGAATTTTTCCCAGTATTGATCTTCTTTTTTACCAGATCTTTTGTATGGATTATCCTCGAGCGGTAAAGCAATAACTAAGTTTTGGATTTCGTATATTTCGCCGATTTGTCCTGTTCTGCTTATTACTATAATGTCATGTTCTTTATTATAGCCGTATTCCCATTTTTTAGATTTGTTTAACCTCTTAATTACATGAGGCTTAATGGGTTCAATTATCTTATATAATGTTTGTTGATACATTATTTAGATCGCTTTTCTGCAAACCCAGAAAAAGTTTTTTCTATAACCTCTTCTTTTGGTACATCATTTAACATATTCTCTTCATCTTGAATTCTGTTAAGAATTTCAAATGCATCAAATATAGCTAGCTTTTTTGTAGCTGCTGCGTTCTTTAATCTATCTGCCGTAATATCGTCTCCTGAATCAACGATAGCTTCTTTAGCAACTTTGATTAACTCCTCAACTGCTTTGTGCCCAGCTAGGATTATGCTCAACTTCGTTTCCTTGACGTTCATACTTTATAACAATATCATTAGATTTCATACAATATAACCTTTTGCCATCAACGACAAAGTCATATTCACCACCTGGTTTATAACCCACAAGCTGTCCTTCATTGATTCCTAGCGCTTCTAAGAAGCTATTACCATATTTTAATATGCCAATAAGGTTTTGCTCTTGCCAGTTGTGTATCTCATCAGTATCTTTTAATGGAGCTATAAAACATCTGTTGTTAAAAGCTTTCCATTTGTCTTCTTTTTTATATAAATATACTTGATCTAATTGAACAAAATATTTATTGTCTTTAAAATAAGACTTACTGTTTTTTTCCTCTCCTCTCATATTGTACCATCTTCTAAATACATTGTGATGGATCATAACTAAATCACCTACTTTAATTGGTGTTTTATGAGACAGTGGTATTTCAATAACTTTAGCTATATTATTAACAGACTTAAATGTTTCCAATTGTGTGTTAATTATAAGGCTTTTGTCACCTACTTTTACTTTATTAGAGTATCGCTGGCCAACAGGCTCAACGATAAAATCAAATAAACTTTTCACTAATATTCTAAGTCATACTCAACTGATATTGCCATGTTAGAATTAAACTTCTTCCACGGCAATACTTCGTCTTGTTTCTTAATGAATATATTATAAGAATTGTCTTCTTTATCAGAAAGTATATGTGATATTGTGTGACCACCATATACTGACTGCCCTATCGAGTAGTGCATAGCATCAGTTTTGTAATCAGAACCAATACTTATCTTTCTAATTATAGAGGACATTATTTCTTATCTTCTTCCTTTTCAATAGGTGAGAACGATCCATCTTCCAAGTTAATGTTGATTGATCCATATTCATCTTCAAGTTCCTTTTTGAAAGCTTCAGTTTCCTTATTGATTTCTTGGAACTTGCCCAATACTGCGGTTTTTTGGGCTTCTAAAAATCCAACTTCATTTAGGTGCTTGTTTAAGTCCTTTTGAAATTCTTGAATTTTCTTCAGTTGGTCTTCGGTAATCATTTGTTTAGATTCACTCATCTTGATTTAATTTAATTGTTACTAATTGTTTTAAACTTTTCAACTCCTCTTGAGCCGAAGTAAGCTACATAGACAGTTATTAATAATGATTTCAACAGGTTAATCCATTCGCCGTCTATACCGAATGAAGTATTAAACCCATCTAATAAAATAAAAACTATAAGAGATAAAGTCAAAAAGATTAAAGCCATCGGCCTTGTGTTTTTACTGAGCCATGAATCTGATTTCATGTCTGACTCCCATCTTTTTGATATTTCTTGAAGTTCAATCATATCTTGCTCTAATAACATAAGAGCTGTTTCTTTATCCTGTGGTGGTAAGTCTGGATCTTTATTTATAAGATTTTTCACCATACTTAGTACACCTTGATCAGGCAATATATTACTAATCACATCTATAATACCTGATTTACCTAGTAAGAACTTACCGACTTTAGTGTCTTTAAATTTCTTTTTTGGTTTTGCCATATCTTTCTTTATATATTTCTTGCACCATGTTATGTGCTTCATCATTTGATTCAGTTATTTTCTTTGAATCATATAATTCATTATATATAGCTTCTTCTTTTTTTTGTTTGTCAGTACTGTCAGGAGTTCCACCAAAAGAGCTTTTCTTTTTTCCATTTCTAAATGGATTGTTTAAGTTAAATAGTGCCATAATTATTTTGCTTTTTTATACGCTTCAGCTTCCCAAGGAAGATTTTTAGCTCCTTCTTGCATCTTAGCTCTTGAATACTTTTTGCCCTTCCAGTAAACCGCACCATCATCATAATCAAGATCGCCTCTTTTCATTTGATCGATGTGTACAGACTCATGCTTGATGACATCGTCAACCTGCTTTGGGTCTTTAATATTTTTATTAATTAAAATAGTTCCATTATTGTTAGCTTTGCCTAGCACACCTTCCTCTAAATCTACATTATAGATCGGTGTATTGTCAAGAGAATATGGTGGATTGCTGAGTTTAAAAGCCATTATTTTCCAGGAAACATTTTGTTTAGATAATCTTTACGTTGGGAACAGCCACAGGGTATATTTAAACCCTGTGAAACTGTATCAACGATTGTTTTTATTCCAGTAGCCTTAGTGAAAGACTCTATTTTATCACCTAAGCCTTTAGATCTCACTACGCTTGAACGAAGTCTCTCCAATACATTCTTAAAGGAACTGCCGCTTGGTCAAATCCTAGAATACATTTAGCTTTTACACCGCCTGGATTAGCAGTTAATGAATAATTAATTGAATCTCTTAATAGTGCTCCAACAGTATTAGTTGGTACAGCTATTGCTCCTGCTGAAGTAGTTGAAGGTATTAAGACGATAATGTCTGAAGCAGCTCCTACTGCAACGCTTAAAAGAATTGAAACGTTTGCAGCTGTTGTCTGCGAAACCTCTACGATTTGATCTACGGGAACTAAATGTTCTCCGTTCATGAATGTTGATGCTGTACCAAGTCCGCTTGTTTCGCTACCTACTACATTGAATGAAATGTACTTTGCCATAATAATTGTTTTTTGTTGTTTGTTGTTTGTTGTTTGTTGTTTGTATTTATAGTTTATTTATTTTTCCTTGTAATCTATTGCTTCTTTTTTCTAATCTATTTAACTTTTTTTCATTAAATTTTTGTCCCATATCTTCTTTACGAAACTCTTTAGCGTGTTTAGCTGACACTTTATCTTGTTTTTTTTGTAG
>Ga0308003_1000866_pt1 | contig 13480 bp, 7 predicted proteins | sample Neamet36_FD_203159 | JGI IMG/M metagenome (GOLD analysis project Ga0308003, IMG submission 203159) | Marine microbial communities from water near the shore, Antarctic Ocean - #36 | ecosystem: Environmental > Aquatic > Marine > Unclassified | place: Southern Ocean | collected 2014-06-06
CAAGAAATTTATTTTGGATCACCAGGTACAGGTAAAAGCAGGCTAATTAAGCAAGAATACGGAAATGATTGGCCTAGAATTACTTTTCACCCTGAATTAGATTACCAAGGGTTTGTAGGTGCTTATAAGCCTACTATGAAACCTATAAGCGATACAAATCCAAAAGAAGAGATAACCTACGAATATATGCCAGAAGCTTTTATAAAAGCTTATTGTGAGGCATGGAAAAATAATAAGCCTTATTATTTAATTATAGAAGAAATAAACAGAGGTAATTGTGCTCAGATTTTTGGAGATATCTTTCAATTATTAGATAGAGACGACAAAGGGTACTCTGAATATCCTATTGAATGCTCACCAGATATACAAAAGTTCTTAGCGAAAGAATTTGATAAGGGTTTTGATAGAAAAGCTGAATATGAAGAGGTAAGTTGTTCTACCGATTTTTCAAGAATGGCACTTCCTAATAACTTGAGTCTTTTAGCTACAATGAATACTTCTGATCAGTCATTATTCCCAATGGATAGTGCATTTAAAAGGAGATGGGATTGGCAATATGTTCCTATAGATTATAATGATGCTAAAATCTTAACAATTAATGTGGGAAAAGGGTATAATTGGGGGAATTTTATTTTAAGTGTCAACAAACAAGTTAAAGAACATACACAAAGTGAAGACAAACAGCTTGGAAATAGGTTTGTTTCCCCACGAAATGATATAATTACACCAGAACAATTTGTTTCAAAAGTTTTGTTTTATCTATGGGCAGAAATTTACAAAGATGAACAAGACACAGGTAATACTATATTTAAAAATTCTGAAGATGATTCAGAAATACTCTTTGGCGATTTATTTGAGTTTGACGGGAAAATAAATGAGTCAATACTAATAAGTTTTTTGAATCATATTTTACCTAAAGAACAAACTAGAACTGTTACTGAACAAGAAGCAGATATTACAGGAGATCAATCTGATAATTAATTGAATGAAATTATTTTTTGAAGAACAGCATTATCGTTTAGAGCAACTGGAAGGAATTCTGGATAAAAGGTATTATAACCCTGTGTCAAAAAGTTCTAACAAATACAAAATAAATTATGTTGGTTATTTTTTCAATTCAAAACTGAATGAAGGGAAAGGTGATGCAATACTTATTTTTCCAAAAGTTTTTGTGCTGGGAACTAACGGAAAGAATAGAAAAGCTTTTGGAGCTTTTGATCCATTAGAAATTATTGACTATAACCCAGAACAACTACTAAAAGCTTCTGGTGATAAAAAATCTGTAGAGTTAATTTATGAAATGTCTACTTGGATTTATAGAGCTATAGATCAATATAGAATCAATGTTTTAGGTCAAGATATTAGTGAAGAAGCTGAAATAAGTACTGTTTTATCAAAAAAGGATGTTCACTCTTCTACAGAGTTTGAAATTATTGAATCGCTGAGGTTATTCAATAAACAGAATAAAGAATTATTTACTTTTATTTCACGAAAATCAAATTCACAAAAACATAAAATAAATTGGAGTAGAACTATTGCTAAAAAAACTGCATTATTTAGCAATGGAAAGCCTAACTACTTTGATGTTGCTTCAACAAAAAAGCAAATTAATTATGATGATGAATTAATTCGAATTTTCTTCTCAGTTTTAAATGCTTTAAAAACTAAATACGGATTTACATTTAAGATTGGTCTAAATTACAAAATAGCCAAAGGAGTTGCTTATGATCGTTTAGAGCGCAAAGGAAGTAAATTTTTAAAGTCTATTAAGTATCAATTGTATTCCGATAAAATGATTGAGCTTCATAGTTTGCTTAGTGGTTACTTTGAAAGGGTAGATAGATCTCATTCAAAAAAAATAGAAGATGAATTCCTATTGGTTAAAGAATTCAATAATGTATTTGAAGATATGATTGATCGGCTTATAGGTGATCAAATACATGGAGACTTGGCAGTTTTAAAAAATCACCCAGACGGAAAAGAGCTTGATCACATTTATAAAGAAACTGGTTATTTTCAGAAAGAATCTATTTATGCAATTGCAGATAGTAAATATTATCAAGAACAAACAAAGCAAGGTAGGAATTCAAAGTTTAAACAATTTACCTATGCAAGAAATGTAATAGCTCTTAATGTAGGTGTTATAAAAGGAGACAAAAGTGATGGTTCTATAAGATATCAAGATAATGAATTTACGGAAGGCTATCATCCAACACCCAACTTTTTTATCTCTGCTTTTTTTAATAAAAAACTGACAAATGCACAGCATGGTCTTGAAGTACACCCAGATAAAGACCACTTTTATGATGTGCAAGCACATTGGGAAAATAGGCTGTTCGATAGAGACACATTATTCACTTTGTCTTATAAGATTAACTTCATGTTTGTTTTAAGTACATACGTGAATAACAATAAAATGATAAAGGATAAGTTTAAGCGGAAAACAAGACTTAGATTTAGAAATGAGTTCATTGAATTTCTATACAATAGATATAATTTTTATATATTTAAACCTAAAAATTTAGACCTAAAAACTGCAATTGAAAAAGATTTTAAATTACTAAATGGAATATCATTTAAGCAAAGTGAAAAAAATGAATTAATTGTTGGATTAGAAAAGAGTACAAATTGCAAGAACTTTTCTGAAGATGAAGTAATTAGTAAGTTAAAAAATAATTGGGTGGTAGCGACAAAAAAATTAAATGAACATGAATATCAAGGAAATTTATAATCAATATGAGGATGCTAGTCCCAATCCTGAATATTTAATAAAATCTATAGCTGAACAGGGATATTCTCTAGAAACGGCTCTAGCTGATTTAATCGATAACTCAATCTCTGCTAAAGCAGATAAAATTGAGATTTTAACTGATGTAAGTAACAAAGAATGTTTGAAAATGTTTATTGTTGATAATGGAAATGGAATGTCAGAGGAACAACTGATAAAAAATTTAAAATTCCCAAGTAGCTCTGTTGAAGAAAAAAGAGTTGAAACCGATTTAGGAAGGTTCGGTTTAGGGCTTAAGACTGCTTCATTTTCTCAAACTAGAAAATTCACTGTGATTTCTAAAAATAAAAACCAATCATACAACGCAAGAACATGGGATGTTGATTATTTAAAAAGAACTGGTAAATGGAGGATAATCATCAATACCAATACAGAAATTGATCAGTATATAAAAGAATACAAATCTTGTTCTGAGAATTACCAAAAGCAATTTGAAGATTTAGAAGCTAATACAATTATTGTATGGCATGGTTTGTATAAATATGAAAGATTCATTGAAAGTGAAAATAGAACAAATTCACTTATTGAAGAACTAAATAAAGACACTATTGAGTATCTTGGAATTGTTTTCCATAGATTCTTACAAAAACCTATAGATCCTTTAGCAATTAGAGTTAATCATCATTTAGTAAAACCTTTTGATCCATTTCCTATTGATAAAAGAACTGACCTAAGAACTTTAGGTGTTTATGAAAAATCATTTAATGGAGATGTATTTAAAGTAGAAGGATTTGTGCTACCTGCGGCAGCTATTAAGGAATCAAGACAACAAGGCGGATGGATTACACCTAATAAAAACTTGATGGATTTAGAAGGACTATATATTTATAGAGGTGACCGAATAATTCACTTTGGTAGCTGGAATGGTTTACTTAAAAGAAGTAGTAATTTAAAACTAGCTCGATTAAGAGTTGATGTAGGTAATCTTAATGATAATTTACTTCAATTAAATGTTGCTAAATCTAAAATTTCAATTCCTTATGAATTGAAATTAGGTTTTTTGAAAATGCTTTTAAAACTAAAAGATGAGGCGAAAAAAGAATATTTTAACCATGGTATTAGAAATCATAAAGCCTCAACAAGCAAAAAAAACACCGAAACTCTTTTTACGAGACATGCTACTTCTAAAGGAGCTAAACTTGAGTTAAATATATCCTATCCAGGTATTAATCTTTTTACAAATAGTTTAAATACTAATCAAAACGAAGGATTTAAAATTTTATTAAGAAGCATCAATACTCAAATTAATAAAATGAGAGATGTAGTTGAAGAAACTGACTTTATTGGAATTGAAGAAAAAGATGAACTACCAATGTCTTCATTAATCAGATATATTAAGAAATTAAAAGAGCAAAAATTAACTAAATCTAAAATGATCCAAATAGCATTAACAGATTTAGGATACACAAGAAACAATCTTCCTGAAGAAATAAAAAAAATACTAGAAAATGAAAGCTAAAATTGAATACATAAAAAGAAGAATTGATCTTTTTGCTCAAAAATTTAAATCAGAAAATAACGAGATTATTACAACTGAATTCATTCAAGATTTAACTTTAAAGGCAAGAGTCAAACCAAAATTTTTTTCTGAGGAGGAAGAAATGATTACACTCGGAATTAAGACTTGGTCTGGGTTATCTGAAGAAGCAGATTTTGAAATATATTTTGAAAAGGCGATGAGAGAATTTAAATCTGTAAATATAATTGAAGCTCCTTCGAATACTTCTCTAAAAAAAACAAAAAAGACATGGTTAGACGAGAAAAAGATTGAAAGCTTTAAGTGGAATGAAGGGCCTACAGAAAGTTATAGAGAAAGATACTTTGAATATTTAAGCACTAAAGGTCGTTCACCTCAAGAATTAGAAAAAGCAAAAGAATCAACATTAAGTATTTTAGAGGGATTTGGAGACCCATCAAGTTCAGAACCTTTTTTTATTAGAGGAATGGTAGTCGGAAGTGTCCAATCTGGAAAAACCACAAATTTTAATGGTGTTATAAATAGTTCAATAGATATGGGCTATAAACTAATAATTATTTTATCTGGAATTACCGAGGATCTAAGAGCGCAAACACAAGAAAGAGTTGAAACTGAAATTATAGGACCAAAATTAAGAGGACATAAATATTTAGGCGTAGGTGAAATTTGCAATAAAGTGGTCGGAAAAGATGAAGTCAACTGCATTACATCAAGAAAATCTGATTTCAAAAAAGATTTAGCACAAGGAAATACTCAGATTGAAAGATACAATATACTGGTTGTAAAAAAGAATGTATCTGTATTGAAGAATATTCTGTTATGGCTAAATGAGGGTGTGGATGAGAAGGACACCTTTTTAATAAAAGAACCATTGTTAATTATTGATGACGAAGCTGATAATGCATCTTTAAACAATATGGGGCATAAAGGAAAGGAATATGCTACTCAAATAAATAAGGAGATTAGAGCAATTTTAGCCATGTTTCATCAAAAAACCTATTTAGGGTATACTGCAACGCCATTTGCCAATGTGTTACAAGATCGAAACGAAACGCCAGAAACCTTGTTTGAATTTACTAAATCTAAAGTGGATTATAAATTTAAATTAGTAGATAATATATTTCCTGAAGATTTTATTGAACTCCTCTATCCTTCATCTCATTACATTGGTATAAAACACTTCTTTGACACAAAAGATGATAATGTAATAAAAATTGATCCTTTGATTGCACCAGCTATTCAAGAAGCTGATTATGTGGATGCTTTTCCTCCAAGATTATGGAAAGATACATTAGAACCCACTTCTTCAAAAGAGCGTGGAACAAGAGCTGCTAAAAAAGATGATCAATTTCCGCAATTTTTACCAAACTCACTAAAGGAGGCTGTTCGTTGTTTTGTGCTTTCGGTTGCAGTTAGAGATATTCGAGATTTAGATATGAAAGATTCTGATTTTTATCAACCTCATAATACAATGTTGGTACATATTTCTAGATTTGGAACTTGGCAAGACAGAACAAGGGATTTAATTGCAAAATATATTGAAGAGATTAAACTAGCAATAGGAAAAGGGTATTCAGATTCTATTTTTGAAGAGTTACAATTTACATGGGATAAACATTACAAATTAATTGTTGGAACTATAAAGGAAAGATATCTTGATCCTAACAAATATCAAGATGATTACATGCAACCTCTTGAGTATGGTGCTGATGTAAAAAGTGGAATTGCAAAAGCTATTGAAGGGATTCAAGTTAAATCTATCAATAGTGGAACTGGTGATAATTTGTATTACCCAAAAAGATCAGCAACTGATTATGAAAGGAAAAAATATATAGCCATTGGTGGGAATAGATTGTCTAGAGGATTTACGTTAGAAGGTTTAACAATTAATTATTTTTTAAGAGTAACAAATAACGCCGATACTTTAATGCAAATGGGAAGATGGTTTGGGTATCGAATCGGATACCTAGATTGTTGCAAGCTGTTTACAATTAGAGATAATATAGAGAAATTTAACATGGCTTCTCTAATTATGGAGGATTTAGAACTAAAATTTGAACAGCTGTCCAAAATGCCAGACAAAACACCCAAAGACTTCACTATTTGGATTCAAAATAATCCCGATATTATTAAATTAACTCGAGCCAACTTTTTAAGAGACTTACATAAGATGAATTTGAATTTTGGTAGTAGAATTCAACAATCATCGCAATTCACCTTGGAGAAGGATAAAATAATTAAATCAGCTGCTGCTTTCAAAAAACATGTATTAAGTTTAGATTGGGATAGTAGCAAGAAAGGTTATTATATCTATAAAACTGATCAAGAAGGATTGCATAAATTTCTTGATTTAGAACATACAACAATGTTAAACCTAAATGTTATTGGTCTTAAAGGTTATTTGGATGAATGTTCAGCTAAAAACAAGCTTACTAAATGGACTATCGCAATTAAAAATTCATTTTCAGGCAAGGGAGCTGAAATTCAAAAAGGTAATTTAATAAAAGAGGGGGCTGTAAAACAAACCATTAGACGTGGACCATCAGAAGCGACTATGTCTGCATCAGATTTATTTGAAAGAGATATTTTTAAGGTTAAAAATGCTCAAATAATAAGCGCATCTGATTTTTCTATTGAATTAAATGCTGAACAAATTGGTAAGGCTAAGAAAGAATTTATAAGTATAAAGGAAGAGGAGTTTACAAAAAAATATAATAATGAACCTACAGACAAAATAAAGGAAAGAGCAAGGAAAGCATCAGTACCTGATTTTCAATATCGAAAATTTATGGACGAATCCACAGGCCTTTTAATTATTTATCCAATACAGCTAGAAACCGTTTTTGAAACAAATGATTCTAATAGTTCTTTAGAACATGAAGAGAAATTAAAAAAATATCAAGAACAAAAAGGACTGAAAAAGTTGAATATTCCTTTAATAGGTTACGCTTTAGGTTTTCCAGATGTTCGTGGAGTTTCTGGTGGAACATATGTTACGCGACACCTAAGTAAGGAACTAGAAGACATGACTTTAGAGGAACTTAGAATGCATGTAGATGAGAATAACATTGATATTAACTTATCTGATAGCTGGTCAAGGAAAGAATTGCTTTTAGAAATTCAAGAATACAATGAAGAAGAAGAGTTTGATAATAATCTAGAAAACTAAAATTATGAATGTAGAAGAATTAGAAATTAAATGGAATAAAATTCATCTTCCAAAAAGTGGTTCATACGCGTACAACCGTATAGATGGTGTATGTCTTCCTGATTTGCATATTGGAATAAGTGAAAAAGGAAATAGGTGCTTGATTTTAGTATTGCATCCTAAAAGTAAAATTGAGTTTATTGGTAATAAAAAAGAAAATTTAGAAACCTATTTTAGAAAAAAGGAAAAGCATATAGTTTTAGAATTAACAGATCGATTCTACAATAGTTTTTTTGTTGATTTAGTTGTCTCATTGTACTATAGAATTAAAGATATTTCTGATGATAATGATTCTGCAAGATCATTTATATCATTAATTCAATATTGGTCGGACTTCCTAAGAGCAAAAAAAGGAGTAATGTTGTCACCTCAAGCTGTAAAAGGTATGTATGGGGAATTGAAATACCTGGAGTACTTACTAGATGATATGGATTTACCTATAAACGATATACTCAATTCATGGAAAGGACCTTATGATGATAATCATGACTTTCATTTTGATGAAAAAAATGTAGAAATTAAAACCAAAACAATCGCAAGTAATGAAGTTCATATATCATCTGAGTATCAACTTGAAGCAGTTAAGGGAAAAAAATTGGAGCTAGTTGCCATTTCTTTAGAGGAAGTTGCTGTTAATGGAGATAATTTAAGCTCGGTACTTAACCGAATCAGAAAGTATGTGCTCCGTAAAAATGGAGATATTTCAATTATTATTGATGCATTGATTAAAAAAAACATTCAATTTTCAACAGTAGATATATATGACTCATATATGTTTAGAATGAAAAACTTTGAAGTCTTCAACTGCGACGACGCTGATTTTCCTAAATTAACTAGTACGAATATTGGTGGTAACTTAAGAAAGGTATCCTATAGATTAATATTAAAAGATCTTGATAATAAATTATTAATTCAAACTATAAATTTCTAAATATGAATATAGATGAACTAATCAAACTAAGATTGGATTTACTAGCGAATTCTACTAACGAAGATGGATATGTATCACAACAAACTTTTTTAGAAACTGTGTTGCCAAGTGCTGTGGAAACAGGCCTTGTAGAATCAGAGGATATAAATTTTGTACCTCCTAATCAAAATTTTAATATTCTTGGTTATAATGAAAATGAATCAGGCGAAAGGTTACAGTTATTTATTGTAGATCAAAGTTCAATTTCATTGTCCAAAGAAAAAGATGATTTAATTCTATCAAGAAAGGATAGTCACACTTCCCATTTTAAATTAGCTTTGGAATTTGTAAAAAAATCCATTAAAGGTCATACTGATATACTTATTCAAGATTCTGACCCTTTGGCTGTTCTGGCAAAACAGTTATCCTCATCAATTTTCTTAGATAAGATAGATGTAATTGAAATTATTTTGTTTTCTGCATCAATAGCAGTAGAAACTCGTGGTAAAGAGCTTGACCCTAAAAAATTTGAGTTTGAAGACTCTTCAGTGACTCAAAAAATCACAAAAAAAATGCAGCAAGAACAGAAGAAAATAGATATATATTTTAAGCTTGTGGATCTAGGATATCTCTATTCTGTATCTATCTCAAAGGGTAATGCAGACCCATTAAAAGTCTCATTTCAAAAGGTATTTGGAAGCCCTATAGAGATACTTAAAGCTGCCACAGAGAAAAATTTTGAATCTTATATATGTGTTTTACCTGCTACTGGCCTTGCAAATTTATATAAAAAAGAATCATCTAGATTACTGGAAAAAAATGTTCGATCCTTTCTAAACTTTAAAGGTGCAAATGCTGGTATGCGAAATACAATTCGGCAAGAGCCTGAGAAATTTATTGCGTTTAATAATGGTCTTACTATAACAGGAATTGAAAGTGAAATTAGTGAAATAAATGGCAAAATATACCTGGAATCTGTTAACGATTTTCAAATCGTTAATGGAGGACAGACAACTGCGAGTATTTATTTCTCAATGAAAGACGGCTTAGATATTAATAAAATAAACTTAATGGCTAAAATTAATATTGCCAAAAATGTTTCTGAAGATGAATTAAACTCTCTAATAAGTGATATTAGTAGATATTCAAATACCCAGACCAAGGTTTCAAATGTAGATTTAAAAACCTCAAATCGTGAATTAAAGTTAATCAAACGCATCTCAACTTCTGTGACTGCACCTAATGGTAATAAATGGTATTTTGACTTGGCAAGAGGTGAATTTTCAACAATGGTGAAATTAAAAGGTAATAAAAAGAAGCTTGAAAAAGAATATCCAAGACAAAGAAGATTTACTAAGGATCAATTAGGTAGGTACTACACAGCTTGGGGAGAAGTTCCTTATCTGGTGAAATTAGGAGGTGTAAAAGTTTTTAGATACTTTATAAATTCTATCTCTGGAGATGGAGAAAGAAAAAAACCAAAAGAAATTGACAGAGAGTTTTTTATGTCATTAATTTCTAAAATAATTCTCTTTAGAGAATTAGAAAATATTCATGGTAGAGGTAAAAATGCAATTGGCCAGCTAAGATCATCAGTAATTCCATACTCTATTTCAGCTATCTATAATATTACTAATGGAAATAAAAAAAGTTTAGACTTTAATTTAAATATGTTGTGGGCAGAGCAAGGTTTAAATAATTCTTTAAGAGCATATTTTCATGAGTTAATGTCTTTAATTAATAATTTAATAAAAAAATATTCACAAAGTGATGATTTTGCTCAATATGCAAAAAAGGAGCAATTATGGAAAGACATAAAGAATAGTCCTGAACTTTTAAAGTTTCTTAATAGTGGAGATACTTTAAAAATAATCAATAAATATGGTGTCAAAAAATCAAGTAAATCGATAAAGATAAAAACGAAAAATAATTATAATTTTGAGTTAATTTCAAAAGCTGTTGAGCTTGTATCAATGGGTAGTAAGTATTATAAAAATCTAATTAGTAATTTAACTTTTACGCTAACTGAAACAGAAGAAAGAAAGATGACTAGAACAATTAAATCTATTAAATCATTTAGAAATTTATCTAAAGAAGATATATTATTTTTAGATGAATTTTTAATAAAAGTTAATGAAAAATCATCTAAATCATACGAGAATATAGAAAGTGAACAAAATGAAATTTGGTCTTACACTTTAAATAAAATAATTGAGAAGTACAATCACTGTATTGAAGAAAAACTTTCAATTATTAGTGAATTTGATAAAATTGATAAAATAGCAACTTTGAAAAAAATAAAGTATAGTAGTATTTATGGTGTAATTGGAAATAAGCTTCATAAAGGGGAACAACTAAATTTAATTGAGATATATCAAGCTAGTAATTATTATAAGAAGATAAAATAACTTCTAATTCTTATGCTCTTAGGCTTAGTAATCAGTGTGATACCCCGAAAATCGTTAATTTTCGGGGGAAAAATTGTCGGGGTAGCAGGATTACAACCAACACTTATTTCACTAGATTACAGTAAGCTCTCAAACCAAAATTTGCACCACTTTTTGCACCGCTAATCAATCTACTAAAACAAACTTAAGAAATTAATTTAATTTTCAGAGTAATGACTTATTTTTTAAAATATTAAAACTAATTGAATCTGAATCTTTTCAATTCCAACTATAATAATTAAACTTTTAGATTAAGATAAATATTCTATGTTTGCATAAATAAGATACTATTATGGGAATATTTAATTGGTTAAAAAAAATAAAACAGATTTTTTTGGAAGATCTAAAAAAATGGGAAACGGATAAAGTTTATGAAGTTGAAAATTCTGATGAACAGCCTGTACCAGAAGCAGAAAATTTAGAGAATTCAATAGATGAAACAACTGGAGAAAAACAAGAAACAGATTCTGAAAAACATGATGAACCAACAGTTAAACTAAAAGATGGGGAATTTTCATATGATCAGTTAGAAAAAATGATGGTTAAAGATAATTTGTTTGACGTTACAAGTGAAGAGTTATATGCAAAAAATAAAAAAAAACAATCTAATATTACTCTCAGTGATGTTGAAAGGTTAAAATCATATATCATTTCTACTACAATACTTAAATTAAACCTTACGAACTCTGGTAAAATTTTAATTGGGAAAAATAAGGATCGTTGTGAAGCGATACTTTATTTTTATCTATATTGGATTGCTTTATCTGATACTGAACCGCCATCATTAGAAGAAATGCTAAGTAGTGATGTTAATATTGTAATTAGATCTTTAGATGCATGGAAATCTGATTGTGAAAATTGTGGAACAGAAAAAAATAAATTTCCATTAATAGATATGAAATCGTTTATGAAAAGTAAAACTAGCTTATTGATTGGCAGCAAATCAATTCAAGGTATTGAAAATATTATTGAGCAAGCTGGATTTATTGAAGAAGATCAAAGAATTCATTTTGTTTCATCTGCAAGAGATATTATAGGACATGATGATAATGTGTGGGAAGAAGAGGGAGATGGTGAAGCTTGGGATTTATTAGAAGAAACTTATATCAATTTAGCGAATGATGCAGTTAAAAAAGTTTCATTAATAGTCAATTTCAAAATGCTAAATTAATTTTCTCTCTCTGCTTTCTTAGTAGCAGGATTACAACCTCTACCCTTTTCACTAGATTACAGGAAGCTTTTAAACTAAAATTTGCACCACTTTTTGCACCGCTAACCAATCTACTAAAACAAACTTAATAAATTTATTTGATTATCAGAGTAGTCTTATATTTTATAAAATAAATTTTTAAGGAGTAACTTCAGTTCCTCCTTCCTCACAAGTAGGTTGTGGGTCACCACTCTTACCACAAGAGGTTAATAATAGTCCTGTTGCGAATAATATTATTAAAAGTATATTTTTCATATCTATTTGTTTAAAATTATTTTGGTTGATAATTTTTGTACTTCTTCCAGTCTACATCCTTGTACTGCATCTTCAGAATTAAAATACAAATAATAAGAACCTGAAGGGTACTTTGATAAATCAATATTTAAATTATCTTCTATTGTAATAAACTCATCAAGCTTAGATCCGTTATTACTTATTAGCTCAAATATTACAAATTGATTCTTAGAATTTTCAAATTTTACATTTATTAACCCTGATGTAGGATTTGGAGAGGTCACAAAAGAACCTATTCTAGTAGCATTAGCTCCATAAGAATATATCTCACTAGTATCTATACAAGCATTATCACTTACTACAATAAAGTAAGAACAATCAAATATTGGCATAAATGTATAAGCCCCTTCTTCCATTAACCAAATTCTTGTTGTAGCATCTTCTGTCTGTATGTTATACCAATTAGCAGTAAGTCCAATTGGAGTAGTTACTGCAAATAAGCTATCTCCTGATTGTGAAATAGAGGCTATTACTGAATTAATAGTTAGATCCAATGTTTCTGTATGATCACAGCCATCAGTGTTAGTACTAACATCTGTATAAGTACCACTATTTGTATAGGTATTACCATCTATTGCCCAAGTATAAGAATCACAAACAGACACTTGAGTTGTATTTGAAGTAGAATTATTAATTGTAAGGTCTAAAGTAACCACACTATCACAGCCTGAAGCATTAGTATAAGTATAGGTAGCTGTATTATTTGATGATGTATACAAGTTACCATCACAATTCCACATAAACTCATCACAGGCAATATGAGTATCAGTAGATGATGTAGAATTATTAATTGTAAGGTCTAAAGTAACCACACTATCACAGCCTGAAGTATTAGTATAAGTATAGGTAGCTGTATTATTTGATGATGTATACAAGTTACCATCACAATTCCACATAAACTCATCACAGGCAACATGAGTATCAATAGATGAAGTAGAATTATTAATTGTAAGATCTAACGTCTCTGTATGAGTACATCCTGCTACATTAGTACTTGTATATGTATAAATACCACTTGTAGTATAAGTATTTCCATCAAACAACCAAATATAAGAATCACAATCTATTGCAATAGTTGTGTAAGAAGTACTACTAGCAACATCTATATAACTAAAATCATACGAAGTGCCGAAACCATAATCATAG
>Ga0308003_1000880_pt1 | contig 13392 bp, 15 predicted proteins | sample Neamet36_FD_203159 | JGI IMG/M metagenome (GOLD analysis project Ga0308003, IMG submission 203159) | Marine microbial communities from water near the shore, Antarctic Ocean - #36 | ecosystem: Environmental > Aquatic > Marine > Unclassified | place: Southern Ocean | collected 2014-06-06
AGCTCTAAGCCTTAAACTTAAAGCTGTTATATTCGATGACTTTAACCAAACAGAGAACGTATAATCACCTGCTGAAATAGAATTAACTCCTTCATATACTCCACTAAAAGTAGAAGAAGTATTAGATGTAATCGTGTCAGCAGTTGTATCACCTAAAGGAGATGATATGGTATTTAAAGATGTAGTTGAGTTGTTATTTGTAAACTCGCTAAAATCCTCACTATACTCCAACAAATTACTCCCCTTACTCCAATCCATTAACCCCAACTGAGGTATGGTCGGTTGTTGGTCTACCCAAGTCGATCCGATTGAAGTTCCATCGTACGAAGTTCCATCGTCCGCTTTAACTTCTTTTACTGAGATGTTTGAGATTGAGCCATTAAAATCATCTGATGGACTTATTCTTAAAACATCATTTGATGAACAAACACCTGTAAATACGTAAGCACCTTCTGATGTATACTCAGGACTATCTGTTGAACCAATCCTAACCTTAACGTTACCATTAGTAATAGTGTTAATTACGACTCTAATAGTATAAGATGTACCTATAACGAAAATACCACTCTTAGAAAGTGAGTAATTAGTTTGTGAGCCTACTACCGTTCTAGTCGCTAATCCGTTACCAATCACAGCCCAATAAGTTCCTATTGACCACCAATCTGTACCTTCAAAATCACCATTCACAACCAACTCAGCACCTAAACCTGTACTATCGTATATCTTACTCCCACTACCTTCACTTAAAGCGTAGTAAGCAGATAGATTCGATAAGGTTAAAGTCGTATTAGGGTTATCCGTTACGAGGTGGTTAGGGTTGTTGTAGTCGAATGGAATATCTATTTCAGAATCCCAAACTTCATTATAAAATTGAATGTCAGATAGATTACCACTAAAATAATAAGCAGTACCGTTAGGGGCATCTGCACCAATAAATAAATCAGTAGAATCGTCTAAACTTAATTGCTTACTAGATATATCTACTGTAGCTTTTAGCTCTCCATCTATATAGCAAGTTACGTTTCCGCTTCTATCAGCTACAACTACAACTCTTTGCCAAATATCATCGGTTAAAGTTCCCAAAACAAAAGCCTGATTCCCTGTGCCATCGCTAAGCTCTAATAGAAGTACATTTGTGCTATCTAAGTATAGGGTGTAACCTTTTATATTTCTCTTGTCAATAATTCGTTGATTACCTCCACCACTACCTAGTTTGTTAATCCAAAAAGCTATAGTGAAATCACTTATGCCCATTTGATTAGCACCTGAACTAGTTATTTGAATGTTATCATTCCCATTAAACTCCAGTGCCTTACCTGTAAACAACTTCGCATCGTTCGAGTTGGTCGATTTGTCTTTAACAAATTGAGTTACTTCTTTTATGGAGATGTTTGAAATTGCAACCGAACCTATTCCATTTGTAGAGCTTATTCTTGCGTAAGCATCCCCTGAACAAACCCCTATAAAAGTAAATTCATCTAAGCCATTGAATGTTTCTGACTCAGTTCCACTACCTAATAATACAGAAAATGTACCACTTGTATAGGTTGCTAACTTAACGGTTACTTTATATACTTCTCCAATAGTTAAAATATCATTCGTTAAAGTACTTCCACTACCATCGTTTGAAGCAACTCCATTTAAAACACTCCACCCACCGTTAGCGCTCCAAGTTTGGTCGTTCAACTCCTTCCCTATGACATCAGACTTATAAAAGCCTAACCACATTTGGAGGTTCTTATTTACGATGCCTAGCCTTTTGGCTAAAGCACCAATTGAATTTTGTATGGCATTAATCATACCTTAAAATTGAGATAAAATGTCTGAAGCAGTAGTGTTTGTTGCTTTCACCCTTGTAACTTGTACAGGCATAAATGTACCATCTGCAATATTTTTATAGATCAAAGTTGATCCACCTAAAGTGATTACTTCTACATCTCCACCCGTTCCTACGAATAAAGCACAGGGAGTATTTGCCGAAGCACCTACTATATCAGTTGCATCACTTGGAGTAACTATCGCTCCTGTTGTTCCTTGTCTTACTATTAAATTTGTAGGCATCTTCTTTGTTTAAGTGTGTATATATATAAATAGTAATTTCCTCGTTTTGTTTTGTTTGCATAAAAAAAGCCCTACCGTTAAGTAGAGCTTTAGTATTGAATTATAATTTCTTTTTAAGAAGTAACTATTGAAGGTACATTTGCAAGCGTTGTAAGTCCGCCAAATATTGTGTCTGCTACATCTGCACTCGGTACTACTGAAAGTGCAGCACGTTGTTCCCTACCTACTAAAGTTAGGTTATAACCACTCATATCACCAAACGCTTTTCCTCGTCCGATGTTACCACCCGTTACAGTCATTCCATTGTAAGCACCTGCAAGGTATAAATCACCAAAACCTGTTGCTTCATTAATGTTATTATCTTCTACAAAGATTTGAAATCTTCCCTGAGCTAATACTTTAAGGTTTTTCAAAGCAGATTTAGATAAATTAGGCAAAGCTAAATTAATAGTTTGCTCATAAAACACCGTTCCGTTTTCTTCTGATACAGTAATTGCTTCGTCAAAGTCTGAGGATTGTGGATTAAGTTCGTACTTATACGCTGAACTTGCAGCACCTAAATCATCTAATTCTCCATCGTCATCAATATCGTAAGCTCCCATTACATTGTTGTTCACAAAGTAAACGTTTCTTATTCCACCGATGCTCTCTCGACATTCTAAAGCCCTACCGTTTGCTACTAAACAAGCCATATATCTTTTATGTTTAAATAAGAGGGAGCGATTAAACTCCCTCTATTAATTAATATTATGCGTTGTAGTATACGATGTCTGAACCGTTTGCAAAACCTACACCTGCGTTCCATTTCATCACTAAACGTACATTATCTGAACCATCTGTTGGCGTCATGTCTAATACACGAACTTCAGCCATATCAGTTACTAAATCGGTAGCGAAGAATAAGTTAGATTTACGTGCTGCGATCATTTTATTTGCACCCATTCCTGAAGCTAAAATTAATTTAGTTCCTTCAAAATTAGCATCTGTTACTCCTGCATGGTAAGTATCTTGGTAACCTAAAGCAGCTTGTGCTGAAATATAGAATTTCATTGCAGCAGTACCTAAGTAAATACCTAAATCTTCTTGTCCGTAATTTGCATCTAAAATAGCATCTCTTACTTTACCTAATTCAGCTACAATATTTGCTGCCGATAAAGTAGTAGCTCCTACATCTACAACTGCTGCATCTGCTAAAGCTAACGCTTGGAATCCATCAAATTCACCTGAAGTAGCTTTTGCACCTTGCCAAATTGACTTTTCCATTTCTTGACCTACTACTGCTCCTGCTTGACCAATAATATATTCTTGGAAGTTTGAAGGAAGTGTACCATCAACTCCTGCTCTCATTTGCGCTCCTGCGAAAGTAGACAACCATTCTTTTTTACAAAGTTCCTTGTTCAATCCTAAATTTTTAGGAGTAAGCGGTTTGTCGTCATAAGTTACATCTCCTGCATCTGTGAAATCACAAGTAGCATCTACTACTGAAGAAGCAGAAAGATCAAATTTCTTTAAATTTACGCTGTAACTTACGTTAGGAAGAATAGTAATATTTCCTTTTGATAATGTTTCACCACTTAAAAGTGATGCTGAAATAAAACCTGCTGCGTCTTCGCCTACATAAGCTCCATTAATTGAATCTGCCATAATTTTTTATTTATTTTTGTTAATTAAGTATTGTACTCTACTCTGAGGAGTAAGGTTACTAAATTCTAATTGAGTTAATTCTTTTGATTTACTAAAGTTTCCTTCAGGATTTGGTTTTACTTCTTCGCCTACTTTTTCAAACGCTTCTACTTTAGTAGCATTTTCTTTTGCTTCACTTTTTAAAGCAGCAAATTCTTCTTTAATAGCAGCAAATTCTTGAACTAAATTTTCTAGCAATCCGATAGTTTCTATAAGTGCAGATTTTGAATTGTCATTAGTAGACATTTCTTCTTCTACAACTTCTTCTTCTTTCTCTTTTGGTTCTTCCTCAACTGCTTTGATTTCGGCAATTATACCTTCTTCAATAACAATCAAAAGAGATCCATCAGCTAAAGCATATTCACCAATAGGTAAAGGCTGCTTTTCTTCTTCGACCATAATGAAAATAGAAGCACCAACTTCCAAAGCATCAGCACTAACAATAGTACCATCTTCTAAAGCGATGTCCTCAAACTTCATTTGCTCTTTTGCTTCTTCTAATTCTACGGGAGTTACCTCCTGCATTCCTAAAAGAACCTTAATTTTACTCAATGTTTCCATGTGTGTCTTTTATTATAAATAGTATTATAGTTAGTTTGTTGCGTTTTCGTCTTTTATAATGATTTGTCTTATAGCTTCTAAGGTAGAATCTTCGCTCATTTCTTGTTGCTTTTCATTGAAATAACCTTCCACAGAAAAACCTTTAACGATCCCTTCTTTAATATAATTTTGCCAAACATCTTCATTATCTATTTTCATAGTTGCTACCCATGTACCTACGGGATATTCCAATCCGAAAGCCTGAGTTTTATCAAATTTTGAATCTGCCACCAACCACGTTTCAATAGTTGTAATTCCATTTACAGTCCTTGCATGATCAATGGTAGTGTTTTGATGTTTAGAATTAAGCATATATAATTGGCTTACTCGCTTAACCGTTTCCTTAGAAAAGAAGCATTTATACTTTTCACCGTTCTCATCTATACGCATTATTTCTAAATCAGGTATCATAACTGCACCCATTACAATTCGTTCTTCTGTATCTATCGTGGCAAATGTTTGCTTTGCTTCAGTAAAATACATGAAATTTTCTTCTATCGCAGGTTTATCTACTAGACTAATTGCGAATACTCCGAAATCATCTTCCTGCTCGTTTATTACAAATTCAACTACTTTCATTTTATAGGGTTCTTTGGTTATTAATATAAGATTGTGCTTCTTGGCTATCTGTTACTGTTTGACTAATTACATAGGCTTCCATAGGTTGCTGCCCTTGACTATTTATTGATCCGACTACATCACCTAAGCCCGTAGCAGCAGGTATAGAAGCAGCTATGTTTTCTCCTACTTGACCTGCATTTGGAACGCTTCCACCACCTCCGCTTCCTACGTCTGTATTTATTATAGATTTCACGTTAGCCAAACCTGTTGCTATAATTGCAGCAGCATTTATGTAACCAACAGGAGTTCCTGCGCCTGCTGCTAATGCTTTAGTAGCACCTAAATAAGTAGATATAGTAGCTTCACCAATCGCCAATCCTTTTGAATCTCCTGCTAATTTACCTAATGATCCTGCAAGGCTTCCAACCGCAGAAAGTGTAGCATCGTTAGTATCTTTAGTTGCTTGTACTTTAGCTTTTTCTAAATCTTCTTCTTTCTTTGCTTGTGTTTTTAATATTTCAACAGTTTTAGCACTAAAGAACGCTCGTACACTTGCTTTTTCTTCTTCGGTAGCTTTTAACCTATCTAATTCTTCTAATTGCTTTTGCTTTTCTGTTTCAACTGCTTCTAATTCTGTTTCATCTCTTGCTACTTTGAATCTATTTGTGATTACATCAATAGCAGTTTCTCGATCTTCAGCTTCTTTTACTAATCGCTCACTTTCAATTAAAGCATCTGCTTCTCTCTTAACCCTTGATGCTTCTTCTCTTGACCTTCTAGCTTCGGTAATACCGTTTAATTTAGTATTAAATGTCTTAGCCATATCCACACGAGCAGCATCAGCATTCGCAATAGCAACCTGCAAATCTGCTATTTCTTGTAGGTCTTCAGCACTTGAATCACCCTGAGCGTCTAAAATCTGCATGATTTCTAGCTTTTCAGTAAGTAAAGCAAGTTCTGCGTCTGCGTTTTCATTAAGTAATTCCTGCGCTTTCGTAGCAGCGTCTATCCTTACTTGTTCTGAATTGGTAATGTCATCAATAGCAGCGTCTAATCGTTTGACAGCAAGTAGATTTTCAGCCCTTGCTACTGCCATATCACGTTCGGCATCTGCTATATCTTGCAATCGCTCAGTCAATGTAAAAGCTGTTTCTGCTTCGGCAGCAATTTCAGCTCCTATACCACTTACTGAATTTTTTATAGCTTTTAAACCTTCAGAGAAATCTCCTCTAAAAAAAGCTAACATACCCTTACCGAATGCAATGATCCTATCAGTAAGAACAGAAACCGTAGCACCAAGACCTGCCATAATAGCATCTAGCTTCTCACTCCCTTCCTTAGATTTAGTGAAGTACGTTACAAGCAAACCGAATGCAATCACTAACACACCAATACCTGTACTGATTATAGCACCCTTCAGCGTCTTGAAAGATTTCACAGCTTTACCTACTCCACCTTTTAATTTACTAAAAGATTTTTTAAGTTTATCAGTTTGATCTGCAAATAAACCCTGTTCTTCTTTAGCTTCCTTAGTTTTATTTTTTAACTTCTGAATATCTGCGATAGCTTTGTCTACTTTCGCAACTAAATCTAATGTTACTTCTTGCGCCATAATTCTTTTATTTGATCCCAAGCCTTCTTAACGCTTTTAGGATATTCATACTTACCAAATGCTATTTCATTTTCCTTAGTAGGTTTTATTTTGCCTTGACAAATACCTTTAATAACTTCGTTTATCATATTTTTATTATGTCTATTGTTGCTCCGTAAATCTCATCAGTACTAGCTCCTATTTCATAGGTAATAGTGAAATACTGCCCATCTACCGCAGTCCATGCGGTTATTATTTGTAACGTATTAGCAGAGCCTGAACCTCTTAATGTAGTACCATCATCTATAACTCTACTAGTGTAGGCTTGTATGCTTCTATTTTGGCTAGAATGTACATTAAATGCAGTAACCTTATAGCCTGAAGGTATAAAAGTACTTGCATATACTTTTGTTCTACTTGCATAACTACTAGGCTGAACGCTTCCTAGTAAATCCCTAGAATAAGTTTGTATACTACTACTACTCCATGTTTTGAATTGGTCTGACTTGATGTATATATTTGTGGTTGTTACTCCTAAAGGTGGTTGAGCTATGGGTTCTACCCAACCAACCCTTTTCAATGAATCATTCCAAGACAATACATCACCTTCTTTTGGATCACCTTCACCTATTTTTTTTACGATCCCATTAATTTGAAGCTCCGTAGCAGAATTACCTGAGATAATACCTGCAGAATTACCACCTACTACTACCTCAGATTCTTCGTTATAAATTACGGGTGGATCGGTAGTCGTATTTTCTTGGTTCAAATTCCATAAACAATAATTACCTACCATTGTTAGACCTTCTGCTTCACAACAAAAAGAAGTTGGTGATGCGCTTGCTCCTGAGCTATCCACCCAATTAGTTGTACCATTTAAGTTCGCAGATGAATACGTAAGATTGCAAACACTATCATCTAAGGTATCTATCACTTTGATAAGTTCCACCTTAGTAGATACGTCTACTCCTATTGCGTAATTTGAAATCTTATTAATTAACCAATACGAATCTTTTACGAAAATCTTATCGTTGTACTTAAAATCTGCTACATCTTGACTATTCAAATAGAAATAAGCTGTTTGAACCCTTGCGTCTTTATTGTAAATATTGTTTAGGGATTTCTTCCAATACCCATTATATACATCTTTAGTGGTTTGAGTTTCTACTATTTCATTCAATCGCATAACATCGCCCGACTTAAATCTTATGTCTGAATCGGTGGAAGTAACCATATCACCCGCCATAGAATAGTGATGACAGAATGGGTAGGAAATCCTATTGGAATAAGTTCCCGCAGGTTCATTCATTAGTTTATAGTTAGAAGTAGGCGGTAGGTTTTTTAACCCTGAATAGTAAAACAATTTAGGCTTAGTAGTAACAGGTTCAGCTACTCCTTCGTTAAACTCAAAGTGCTGAGCTATAAACATTTTACTTTCCCATACTCTTGTAGGAGCAAAACTTGAAAAGATAGAAGGTATAGTTAATTCACCTGTACCGAAATCACCGTAAAAAGGATAGTTGAAAGAATTGTAAATTTCAGATTTAGTACCTTGCCAATATTCATTTACCCTATCTTTGTCTTCCTTGTCTTCTAATTTTAATTCTGCTTTCCTGAATCTATTAGTAGGTTCGATCACTACACTTTTAGAAACATCTAATTTATCTGTCCAATCTTTTGAAATCCCTACGTCTAAATAATCTTGAAAGGGTTCTATGTTCAGTTGATTAGGTACAGATTGATCGCTTTCAATAATTAAATTATACCTCGAAAATATAGACCTTAAAAAATCTATTTGTTTGTCTTTAGGAAATAAAGCGTTTCCTGTATTAAAATCTACCGTTCCACCTTCTACTGCTTGAGGTATAGAAATCAATTTAAAAAATGAATCATACAACACACCATCTAAGGTAGTGGAAGGTTTGAAGTTTAAAACAGCGGCTAAATCAGCTGAGCAAATTACAGTAACCGAATCTCCTGAAACTAAAGAAACTGTTATGACTTCGCTTGTATATACCCCTAATCCTGCGGTAGAAAATTCTACATACGAATTGCCTGAATTTACACCATTTATTTGTAAAAAGAAAAACATTATTTGGGAAGTAGAACCCGCATCGTCTAAAACAGATTGAAATTGGAATTCATATTCTCCACCTATGGGTGCTACATACGCTTTAGTAGTAGTATTGAAATCACTATTCACATCAAAATAACCATCGCTTAAATTTTCATTATCAAAATTAACTAAGGTATCTCCACCCGTAGAATATTGATCAGTAGTAATACCTACTTTAAATCCGCCTGTGTTATCTGTTACTGATCCTTCTACTTCACCGCCTAAAGTCATGTATTGCTTAGTGAAAAAAGTAGAATTTAAGAACGTGGAGCTTATAGTATACCCTGCACCACCTACAATTTCATCTAATAAGGTTTTCACTTTAATAGCAGGCTTTAAATCTCTAGGTTTTATAGCTCCTACATTCAGGTTTAAAGTGTTTCCATGATAATTAGCTCCGTTATCTATAATTGGGTACATGATTTCATCTCCATCAGGCTGAGAACCTATATAAACGGTATCACCATTCCAACCTTCAACTATATTATTTTGAGATAATATATGATTGTACTTAGATAAATCTAAATCATTTAATTTCTTTTCTCCTAATTCGGTTGCTAAATTCGCTACATCACCAAAACAAAGAGCAGTATAATTTTCTTTAAGATTATCCACGTTCACTAATTGGATATATCCCTCAAATTGTAGGTTTGAATCTACGTATATAAAACACTTAGCTTTCACGTCTGCTCTAAATGTACCATCTACATTAACCTCGTAGTAGTGAGAGAAGAAATCGTTGTTGGTTTCAGAAAAAGGAAGCGTTATGTTCTGCGTGAAATTACTCTTTTGCTTAGTTATATCTTGTATCTCCTTACCTGAATAGGTAGCTTTGATGCTTGTATCTCCTAAATCTAAGTAAGTAGGTATTTCTCCTGTTTGACTATATGCTACAATTTGAACCATTATACAATAGATTTTAAAGCGTGAGAATATTCATAGTTAAAAGAATATTGCACCAACTTATCTTTTAAATTAGTTTTAACATCTAAAGAACTATTCTTAATATTGATAGGATAAGATTTACCACCTTCAATTATCTGTACTTCATTACTCATAAGAAGCCCTTTAAAGTGTTCATTCCATTCCTCACTTATATAACGTGTGTTAATTGTAGATTGTTTATTCCCTTCAACCTTATCGACTACACCACGTTCGTAAGTGTTAAGCTCAAAGGTTGCATCGTTCCAACTTCCTGCTATCCCTTCTCTTTGAACTGATCGCTTATAAGTTTCCTTATCTGAAGTAGCTCCATCAAAGAAGTAGTAATCCCAAACCCCGTATTTATTCTTCCAAGTTATATTTTTCCCTTCGTACTTTGAAGAATTACAATTTGCATCGCTAACCATTTCAAATAGATATGTATTAGATAGCTTCTCGTATTCTTTAGCGATAGCAAAACCATTACCCGTAGTAGAACCTGTTGCGTAAAATTGAGCACCTACCGTATTGCTACTAGCACCTATTAAAGTCCAATCCGTAGTTCCTACATAAGCTATATCTATAAATTCTCCTGCTATAACTTCTTGCGGATTCCTTGACGTTCCGCCTAACGCTACTAAACTTATATACTGTAATGTATAATACTTAATTGAAGATGTCGGCTTATACCCTCCATACATTGCGTACTTCATATTCATTACATTAGCTCCACCACTCGCTAAATATATCAAATCTTCATCTTCTGAATTAGATGAGTTAGGAGCTTCCACCCCTGCTTGGCTACTGTTTTGAACTGAAATAACTCCTACATGATTATCGAAAGAAGAATAAGTTGCAGGTTTCTCCTCATAAAATTTATATAAAAATCTCCCTAATTCTGTATTGAAATAAGTAGATTTTTCATTAAACATTGCAACCGTTTGGTGATCGTTTGCACTTGTTAATTGAGCTATCTTACCACCTAAGTCATTTTGCTTAGTTGTGTCTGTTGGTCTGTTAGTTAGAAACTTAGAAGTTGGTGTAGTACTATCGAAATTGAAATCGTTCAAATCAAATAGCTTTTGCTCCTCCCAACTATTAGCGAAATTGATCAATGCTTTAGTTTGTGCAGTTGCTGAAGATGTACTCACCGAAATAACACCACCTTCAGTACTTGCAAACTCCTCGTAAAACTCAAACAGAACCAATCTTAAATCTCCACTATTAAATGAAGCTATATAATCATTCAAGGTTGTACTACTTGGATTAGGTTCGTTCTGTGGCATCAAGTGAATAGAATCGTATTGAGTACCTGTAATTGTATTTAAGTGCTTTTGACTTATACTAATATAATTTTTCACTATCTTTTCATAAGATAAATGAGCAGCACCGTTCATGTTTTTAGGTTGTTTTACTCGAGCTACCAACACTCCGCCAATAGTTATATCAACCACGTACTTAAAATTGAATACGGGTGTTGTGGTGCTTGTCAGACTTAACGTCCAATAATTCGGATTACTTACTACTGTTGCCATCTATTTCGTCTATTGATTGTTTTAAATACTTTTCTACATCTAAAGCGAATGATTTAACTAATACTTTAGGTAATTTCTTAAATTTCATTTCAAAGGCATCAGTAAAAAAGTTAGTACCTTCATAACCAAACCTATTTATTTTTCGAGTTACCACATACGCTATTCCACGTTGCTGTTTCTCTTTATTTTTCCACGCTTCAAATTGCCCTTTTGAATTTCGTGGTCTTAATCCTTTACGCTTAACCCATTCTAATATTTTAGGAAACAACTCGCCACCTGATCCTGAGCTACTTGGCTTCCTTCCTTTGTCGATAGCTAAACCGTAGTCTTCCATCTTGAATTTAAGACTTATAGAATTGGCTGCTACCTGTATGTCTGAATCCAAAGATTTATATAGTTTACCTGTATCATAGCCACGCTTTCGAGATTGTAATAAAGACGCAGCACGTATAACCACATCAAGCCCAAACTTGCTAAGAGCTTTTTTAGTTTTTTCATAATCAAACGCAGCCACTAAATAGGATTATTACAAGCGTTATTGTGAGAAGGTACTGTGATTGAAATAGTAGCTTTCCACCCTGCTAATAGGTTTTCAAATCTATCTGTAAAAGGTTCACAAGTAATATTTTCACTTACTACGAATTCTCTCGATGTCATAGGAGAACCTGCTCTACCATTACCGCTTTTAATTTCTCTGTATATGTCTGATACTATCAAGAACGTATCATTAAGCACGTCTGTTTCATTAGAACCATCTGCTGCCACTAAATCCATTACCAATAAATCAAACGTAAACACAAAATCTCTATTATTGATCGTTGCAGGTTGTTCTATTAGATGCGCCTTAGCGAAGTTCATCTCGTTAGTTAAATCTACTTCGAATATATCACCAAAGGAGAACGAGTTGAGTTGCTTATGCGCTTCGCATATCGCTCTAAATTGGTCTACTACTGATTTAAATGTCTTCATTTCTTTATTTTTTCTTGATCTTGTTTATAACTCATAAAAGTAAACGATTGTTCTATGCTTATTTTAGTAACATCATCTAATTTTAATATATCTTCATTACATAAACTCATTAATATAGAGTACCAACCCCATTTTAAGCCGAAGTTTTGCTGTTTTTGGTTTCCACTTCCTCCGATAAACAAGTTAGAGAAGCGTTCAAGTAGTCTTCCCCGATAGTCCAAAAAAAAATCAATGCAGAATTAACCACATTTGCTTTCATATTCTTTTTAAAGATCCTGCTGCGTGCTTCTAATTCACCATCATAAGATTCTATACTATATTTACCTTGCGCTTCTTTAATTACAGGTCTATATAATATTGCTATAATAAGGTGTAAATTATCGTTTAAATCTTTGCATAAGGTATCTAAATCAGCAAATTCACCCGTACTCATCTCAAATAAGTTAGGGTGGAATCCGTATTTGATATTATTAATGGTAGTAAATTTATGTAAGCTCTCATTCTCCCTAGTCAATCCTAATAGCTTATTGTAAATTTCATTAAGATCATTTAGCTTTATTTGATCAATCGTAAGCCTGCTAGCTGTCGTCAACAATTCAATAGTCCTCTTTTGGAGTTCCAATTCATTAAGACCTGAAACTTCTAATTTAGTTAAAGATTGTAGTTGCCCTAAGGTTATTTCACTTAGGTCTGTTGGTATTAGTAGCTTCATATCTATAAATAGTATTTCTTTAATTTTGTATAAATATAAGCAAAAAAAAGCCACCCTGTTAAGGGCAGCGATCAATCGGGGGAAGCGTGTTCTATCTTGCTAATGCTCCTGCTAAATATTTAAAGTAGTGCATTACATCGCCATTTTGAAAGTCTATTTTTGTTAAAGTATTTAGCATTTGTTTTTGTTGATCCTTTGGTGCTAAGATCATGTGTTCCACTACTACTTCTAACGGTATGAAATTAACTCCCCATTCTGCACCTTCCACTTCAAACATGAAATCTACATTTAGGTTTTTTTCTGTAATTAAATTATTTAAATAAGTTGTCATAGTTTGGTTATTTTGTTCCTGACAAATATATAGATATTTACTGAAACACCAAATTTATTTAAGTTTATTGTTTAGCTAAAAATTCATCTACCGCTATTTGTGCGGGTTGCATTTCTTTGAATGTACCTAAGTATACTTGCCTGATCATTACTCTATAAGTTCCTTGTGGTGTAGTTGAGATATGTTTTGGTATATCCTTATTGAGTGAGTCAGTTTCTGACTGCTCTCCAAACATCATTATAAAGTTATTCATCTTAGTCTTGTTTTAGTTCGTTAGGGATTTCCATCCATCTAATTATTTCTCCTTTTAAT
>Ga0308003_1000888_pt1 | contig 13349 bp, 9 predicted proteins | sample Neamet36_FD_203159 | JGI IMG/M metagenome (GOLD analysis project Ga0308003, IMG submission 203159) | Marine microbial communities from water near the shore, Antarctic Ocean - #36 | ecosystem: Environmental > Aquatic > Marine > Unclassified | place: Southern Ocean | collected 2014-06-06
GGGCAAGCACAGCAGGCTCAAGAGCAGGCTGGTTTAGACTCTGAGTACACAGCTCTTGCCCAACGCATTGGTTTATTCTCAGGTGTTGCACCTAAAGAGCAGACCACTAATAAGACTGGAGGTAAGTAGTCATGGCTGGATTCAACCCATTTGCTCCACAGATGGAGAAGAAGGTTGGGGCTCCTCAACTTCAGGGGCATCAAACCCCTAATGTAGCTATGGAGACAGAGCCCGGACTGATGCAGAAGTTTGGACCAGCTATGGCGGAACATGCCATGAAGTCTGACGAAGCAGGTGCAATTAAAGACTGGGGCTTTGATAAGGCTAAGGAAGCTTGGAATGCATTTAGTCCAGCGTCACCTGAAGTTATCCCAGTATCAGAGCTATCTACATCTGCAGCTGCAACAGCAGTCCCTCAGGGGTTACTGCCTCAGTCGGTGATGGCATCCAATGCAGCACAAGCTGCGGCTATGGCTGGTGAAGTTGGCATGGAAGCGTCACTTATGGGCTCCTCTGCTCCGGTGATTGCAGGTCATTCAGCATTGGCTGGTGGATTAGGTACAGCAATGCCTGCAGTATCCTCAATGGCAGGTGCAGCAGCAGGAACTACCACAGCAGTGGCCCCAGCAGCACTTGCAGCAGGCCCGTTTGCACCTCTGGTTCTTATAGGTGCTGGTCTTATGGCAGCTAACTCAGGAAAATAAAGGAGATAATATGCCAAATATGATGGCTAATACACTGGAGACTATCTTCGGTAAAGGTAACGTACCTCAGATGAATGAGAGGAACCTTTCTACAGTTAATACATTAGTACAGAATGGCATACCTCTTAAGAACGATCAAGAGTCTTTACATGGGCAGCAAGCTATTGATGCAGTCCTTGAAGACTATAAGGATATTCCACCACAGTATATGAATCAGCTCAAGGGTATAGTAGGTAAGGAGGGTTATGACCGTGACCTTTACTTAGATGGTTCAGGTTTGATAACAACCAGAGTTGGGCAGACTGGTGAGACTGTTGGTGGTAGCCCTCTGGACGCTATTGTGGAACATGAGGATAGAGCTAAGAGATCCTTCAGCTCCTATGGAGATTACCCTCCATCAGTACAACAGGCACTTATAGACGCAGCGTACCGTGGAGACATCGTATACGGTGGTAATTCAACTAAGGCTGGTCAGCCACAGAAGTGGACCACGCTAGCTAATGCAGGTAAATGGGCTGAAGCTGCAGATGAACACCTAGATCACCCAGAGTACTACAAGGCTAAGGGCTTGAAGAAGAACTGGAAGACTGGTGAGTTCACTAAGATTGCAGTTGAGAATGCTGGCTTGGTGAGTAGGTTCGAGGATAGAGCCACTGCCATGAGGTCTTATGGTGTAGAGCTGGCTGCAGTACCTAAGCAGGTACAAGAAGTACCACAACAGTCACAGGGGGTTCCTCCGAAAGCTGATACTGGGTTTCTCTCTCCTGTTAATGACTTCATTAATAATCTCTTTGGTGGTGATCAAAGTGGTAAACCTCAGAAAGAAGTAACAGAAAGAATACCAAAGAAACACAAAGATATGCTCACATCCTTCTGGGATGCAATGACCGGAGATTAAAGATGACAAAGAAACAAGTTAAAGATTACTTCACAAGTGCTAAAACAGCACCATATGATACAGCCCCGGAAGGTGAGAGCTTATCTTGGATACCACAAGTATCCCCCGAGGCAGCTCTGGAACGTAAGGCACTTGTGTTTGGATTAGACCCAAGACCACCTGAGCCACCAAAGGTAGTTGCACAGGCTGGCAGAGAACCTGCGGCTACTCCAGTGGAGTACACAGCGCCAATGAACGCAGACCAACGAGTGCTTGAGCAGTTATCCGCACTTAATGGTGGCATGACTCCAGCTATTGACCCAACAGTTCGTGTACCGGATCAGGTTGTTAATGGATTATACCCTCGTGAGGTTTCACAAGGACACTTTCCATCTGGACCACCACCAACTCGTGGTTCTCAGGGAACTGTTATACCATCATTTGATCCAGCATTTGTAGACCTTACACGACCAACAACTGGTCCAATGACAAGACCTAACTATGCACCACAAGCACCAGCTGCTAATGTCCTAAGAGACTCTGCAGGTAATCCAGTTATGTCCGGTAACGGAAACCCAATAGGACTCCCAAACCAGACAGTTGGTAACACTGCATCAGGTGGTAAGGGTGGTGCAAACTATCAAAGTGGTGATGCTCTTAAGCAGATCACAGGAGGTAAGTGATGAGTGGATTAATTGAACAACTAGGGCTTCTTTTTGGAGGTGGTAATCTATATGATGGTCCACCTATGGAGGCTCATTCAGAGTCGAATGTTCCACGGGAAAGAGCAAATGTTCCACCGGAGAGAGCAAGAGTACCTACATACGAACAGTCTCAAGCTGAGGCTCGTGCAGGTGCAAGGGTAGATAGTGGCACTGGACGCCCACAACCTAAACGTAACTTAACGCTAGAACGAGCCAAAGCTGAGAGTGCTAGGTTAAACCCACCACCTAAGCAGGTGCCACCTAGTCGTCTGACTAACGCAGCTCAGCATACAACTCAAACTTATGTAGACTCCCACGGAAATAAAGCACCAGTACCTGAAGGTTACGAGTGGGATCGTAAGATGAATAAACTCAACAAGGTCGTTGGTAAGTATGTTAAGCCAGTGGCTAAGATTGCTGGGGGAGCCGGTTCGCTAGGCTTACAGTCATTACTCTACTCAGAGACACTTGGTAACCCAGAGCTTCAGCAGGAGTGGATAGACGCTAATGAACCTGAAGGCTTCAAAGCCTCAACTGTTACTACTCGAGATGAGTTAGCTACCACACAAGGTGAACTTGATACAGAGGCTGCAAAGGCACTAGGCACAGCACAGGCTAAGGTTAACCTGATGAAGGAGGTTGGTGCAAGCCCTGCACTACTTGCAGAGGCTGAGGCTGAACTTGCTGCATTGGCCAGTGTAGATCCACAACAATCTATCACAGACTATGAAACTGAGGTTAAATCTAAATTAGCCCAGAACCAACTTATCATTGATCGTGTAATGAGTGAGTATGGTGATTTCCCTGAGGTAGCTCAGCTAAAGCTAGGTCAAACAGGTGGTTATGTTAATGATCTTGGCAACCACCTATTCAGTAATCTACCTGACCAAGGTGGTATACTAGGTGAGAAAGCCAGACTAGAGCAGGATCTAGTTGATGCTGGTCTGATACGTAAGCAGATGGGTGATAAGGTTAAGTCTGAAACTATAGCTAAGGACCCTCAGGCCCAAGATGTTATTAAGCTGGCCAGTGGTATGACAACTGATCAGTTCAGGGCACTTCGTGGCACTGAGAAGACCGATATTGAAGCAGCTGGTGAAGGTTTCTTTGGTGGATTCTTTGATGGATTCTCATTCAAGAAGATGTTCACCGCAGCTGGTGAATCCTTAGGTGAGATGTGGGATGACCCTGCTATCAGACATGCACTGACCTTCTATATTGGATCTCGTATGATGGGTTACACTGCTTCAGGTTCCGGTATGGCTGCTGGTGAGATACTCACTGACGGCTGGAAAGCACAGGGTCTTGTTGACTCTGATACCCGTAAGGCTAAGCTTAAGAGTCAGGCACTTGATATGTCTAAGACTGTTAAGATGTTTAACCCAAGGACCAATCAGGTCATTGAGGGTTACGCAGCACCTAATGGTAACTTCCAAGAGATGGGCAGTGATAAGACATATGCAGCTAAAGATCTTGACTACTTAACTTATGACTCTAGTAGACATAAGACTCGTGAAGAGATGAGTAAAGAGCTGATGACAAGCACTACGGATATAACCAACAAGACCCTTGCAAACATCAGATCTCAATCTATCGGTGATGATGCATTGTACACATCTGCCCAGTATAAACAAGTTGATGATTTGTTTGGTGATGGTAATGCAGCCAGAGATGTTATCCTTCAGGTCACAAGAGACATGAACGAAGCTGGTATCAAGACCAACACCTTGGCGTTCCGATCTGCAATTGAAGGTACTATTCAGAGACAGATACGTGATGTAGCTTCTGGTAAGTACAAAGGTACTGAGATGGTTTCTGATCTTGTGGGTAAGGTTAACGAGGATATGCTTAAGGCTGACCTTAAAGGTGAAGGTGGTATTCCTGCTTTCATTTATGGTAAGGCAACTAAGTGGTCTAAGGCTGGAGTTGAGAACATTGATGATGAATTTGAGATGCCACCTGTGGACTCTCTGAGACTACACAAGAAGTCAACTGCTATAACCAGAGATATTATAGATCACATTGTACGTAATGATTTGGAAACACCTGCAAAAGCAAGACACTTGATCACTAAGCAAAAGACTATCAAAGAGCTTGGTGCAGTGTTCCAAGAGGTTGTCATGCAGAATCCAGAGAACATCAAGTACTGGACAAGGCAGGCTAATAAGGCTAACACCAATGCATTCTCTGTCTGGTTAGACAGTAAGGATAAAGTCTCCGAGCAGAAGTACATGGGATTAAACAACCCTATAGCCCTGAAGAAGGTCAATGAGTTCTATAAGAAGTTAATAGAGAAAGATAAATAAATACTAGGAGAACACTATGGGAGAGGGTCTTGAGTTAGACTTAAGTAATGCACTCGCAGGCGGAGAAGAGGCTTCACAAGGCCCCCAAGCAAACCCATTAGCTATTGAAGGGACCACATGGTCCTTCTTAGATGGTGACACAATTAAGGATTCAGCAACAGGAGAGTCAGTACGACTGCGTGGTATTGACACAAGAGAGACAGCTAAGTTCCTCAAGGAATCTGGGTTCCAAGCTGGTGAGTTAGGTGGCGATGCTGCCACTGCTTACATTTGGAGCCTTGCTGATAAGCATGGGTTCAACAGGGTTGTAAGGACTGGAGAGAAGGGTAAACATGATCGTCCTCTGGGTGACTTGGTGAATGCAGAGGGTCACTCCTTTGTTGACACATTGTTACGTACTGGTGTGGTAGACCTGTCAAGGTTCTCCACAGGATCAGATGTTGACAGTGCCCGTTGGGGCCTTGCAGCTGAGATCAGTAAACCAAAGGATGCACCCTTGTCAGACTGGGAAGAAGCCAGTCAGGCTATCTATGCTGCTGAGACAGATCAGTATGGTGGGTTACCCATTCAGAAGCTTATGGCATTTGATGCTGCTGAGTTTGATGCTAACCCTGACTTATACATGGGCATCAAGACTCGTATCAAAGGTGCTGACTATAAGGGACGTTCAAGGACTCCCTTTGGCACTGGCTTTGACAATGGCTTTGCCAATCTATACAAAGGACTTAACACCTTTGGGCAGGCTATGACTAACCGCCTAGGTATGACAGAAGTAGAGGCAGCTTTCGCTGCTGATGCTCAGTCTAATCAAAGATACATTGACATGAACCCTACGGTTCAGATGGATGTTACTGAGATTGACTGGACTTCCTTTGATGAAGTCACTGACGGTATGCTCGGTATGCTTGGTACCTCTGCCCCATTCATGGGTGCAACAATAGTTGGTATTGCAGGCTCTGGTATTACCGCTGGTACATCTATGTCTATACCGATATCTATGTACTCAGGTATGGTCCTTGATACTATGGAAGGTCCGATAGAAGATAAGAACATTGGTGTAGCTGTCGTGGCTGGAACAGCAATGTCTTACTTGGATAAGCTAGGCCTCAAGGGTCTTGTAAGTCCGTCTATGATGATCACCAAGGCAGGCAGAGATGAGGCTATTCGTGCTATTGCAATGAAGGAGTTCGCTCACCTGACTGGTGACGCTGCAACAGCAGCTGCCTCTCAGAAGCTACTACAGGTATCTAAGAAACAACTGTTAACTTATGTTGATGATGCCAAAGCCTTCAGTGCTAACCAGTTACAGAAGGGTCACCTGTTCCGAGAGAGTGTTAAAAGACTTACTCAGTCCAGTGGTCAAGAGGGTGTCACAGAAGCCATTCAGGAACTCACTGAGTATACTGCAGCTGTAATAGGCTCAGAGAAAGAGTGGGACTATGACGAGATCCAGAACCGTATGACCAATGCTATAGTGGCAGGTAGTCTTATGGGTGCTGGCTTCTCAGCTCCGGGTGTTGTAGGTCAGAACCTTGACTGGAAAGCAGCTGGTGACTTCGTGGCAGATAAGGATGACAGGTTTGATAACATACATTCTAATGTACGTAAGGAAGTGGAGGACGTTGATGGTAACGTTCAGTCTCTTGACGAGATTGCAAGGTACAACCATGCCAGTGGTTCACATGGTTACAAGGCCCCAGATGTTCATATCAATGACCTTGCAGGACAACATGTATCCCCGAGTACTTCACTGGAACATATCAAAGCTTACATGAAGAACCATATGGTTGCCTTACGAGGCTCCCTTGCCAACGCAGTGTACAAAGCTGGTGGTAAGTCGAAGACCCTTGTTAAGGTTTATGATATGTTAGGTTCCTCTCGTCATCGTGTGTTTGGTGGGACTAATATGGTTCAACAACAACAACTGACTATGGCTGGTTACAGTACCTTATTGCGTGAGCAAGAGGCTATTGAAGCATCCTTTGATGTACCGGGCGGTATGAGTTCTAAAGGTAGGGCTGACTATGTCAGTGGACTTACCACTAAGTTCTTCAGGGAAGTGTTGGAACCTGCAACTACTAACAAGAAACCTATGGATTGGTCTAAGGCTTCCCCAGAAGTTAAGGCTAACAAGGCTGCATTGCTTAAGCTTAATGATGAGTTCAACACGTTGAGTGAAACATTACTGGCTGACAACAACGTTGCTAAGGGCTATGATAATGAAGCACCAACCAAGCGTCTTGCTAACTGGGCTTATCGTCATAAGGGTTTCCGTAAGGAATACATTGTCAAGAACAAGCAGACCTTCATCAACACCTTGATGTCTTCATATAACATGACCCATGCAGAAGCCTCTGTCATAGCTGATACTATTGTCAGTGATGAAGAAGTTAATACACTCGGTGATGCATTTGATATCACAAAGGGTGGTGTGTCACCTTCCTCACAGAAGGCTAGACAGATGCACATCTCTGACAGACCTGAGTTTGATAAGTTCTTAGAACAGAACATCTTCAAGAACATGGGTGATGCTTCTCGTGAGTCTGCAAGATTCCAAGCACATCGTAAGTTTGTAGGTAAGGACTCTAAGTATCTGAATAGTATGCTCACTGAAGTTAAGAAGGAACTCCATCAAACTATGGACCCTGCTTCTGCTGACAAACTGTTACATGAGATTGCATATGACCTACGTAACATACTTAACGCTGAGTCAGGTAACTATAACCGTATAGAGAACGAGACCCTCAAGCAGGGCCAGAAGTACCTTACTCTTATGGCAACCTTACAGGGACTGGCTAACGCTGCGTTCTCGTCTATGCCAGAGATGGCTATGATACCTTCAGGGGTATCTCGGGATGTACTTGTAAAGAACTCAGCAACACAGGGTTACCTATTTGGTAGTGCTGTCGGTGCATGGATGCGTAACCTCGCTGTAACGGCAAGGGTTGCAAAGCCTCGTGAGGATCTTGAAACATTCCTTGATAAGGGACTTGCAGGTGTAAGGGCAGAGGGTAACTCGGATCCACGGTTTATGTTCTATACAAATATGAAGGAGATGCTGAAGCAGTCTGGCTTTAAGTCACAAGAGACTGGTGCAGCAACAACCACAGGTGTACAGGAAACTAACGAGATGACTCGTGGTGTTACTGATGCATTCTTCAAGGCTAACTTCTTACACGATCAACAAGACATGCACCGTATGATGCGACTGTCGTTCTTTAACGACTTCCTCATTGACAAGCTAGACTTGATTGAACAGAACTTAGGTGAGACTGATACTGTCGGTGTTGATGAAGCTAAGCATATGCTACGTGAGCTAGGCATCCCTTTAGGGGTTATACAACCGCTTGCTCGTAAGCTTAAGAACAATGAAGCACTGACCCCAGCTGAGGCTGCAAGGTATAAGCGTGAGTTCCTTAACGGATCTGCTAACTTTGTCAACCAAGCTATCCCTTTACCTAACGCAATGAACAGACCACTATTCTATAGTGACCCTCGCTTTGCACTCCTTACTCAGTTCAATGGTTTCACATCTACATTCACAGCTAACCAGCTACCAATGTTATGGGATCAAGTTCGAGGTAAGAGTACTAAGGGACTCACGTATGGTACATTTGTAACTGCTGGCAGTATGCTTGCACTTGCATTTATATCTCAGGGTATCAAGGATGAACTTAAGTACGGTGACACTTCACCTTACCTTACGGACAACCAGAAGATCCAGAGAGCTATATACTCATCCGGTTTATTAGGAACCACAGAGCGTGTGATAGGTAGTAACATGTTGTTCCCATTGTACGACAGTAGTTCCTCAGGGGCTGGTGAATTTGTATGGGATAACATGGCAGGTGAAGCAGCAGCCACAGGTGTGATTGAACGCATCTTTGGTATGATTGACTCAGCAGTAAGCGGAGACAGTCAGAAGTTCCAAAAGAGTGCTATAGGTAGTATACCTTTTGTAGGCCCCTATAAGCACAGAGTTATGCAAGAAATCCAACAGATCCAAGAGTGGGATTAGGAGTAATTAATAATGAGTAAAGTAACGTCAGGTATTAACTATGCATCCGACAACGGTGCACAGGTTAGCAGGGAAGGTATGCTGGAGGCTGTAAGTGAGGACTTAGATTTAAGTAGACACTTATCAAACCCAGACCCCACTATAACTGCTGAACCTGTAGGTGTGACAGAGCAGGGGTATGGCTTTGCACCTCAGGAGAACATGCAGGAGAGGCCATCTGAGACTATCGAGGAGGCACAAGCACTTCAACTCAGACAAGAACAGATGGAGGCTGTGAACACCTTCCAAGACAGACACAGTACTGTTGCACAGGGTATGTCATACACTGACCTAGTCTCTGTGTTTGGTGAACGAGCTGGTAGTATCAAGGATGGTATGTTACGTCTGGGTCAGGTTGACCAAGTGGTTATCCCAATGACAGAAGGACAAGACCGAACAGATACAATCAACAGTATGTCAGGTGTGCTTAAGCGCCAACCTAAGGTACTGGCTGAAGGTGAAGTGGATACACAGAACTATGTGGATAAGCAAAAGACTAAGCCACTTAACTCTGCAGAACTCCTTGGACACTTAGGTGCTGTACGTTTGGCCAAAGATGGGTCTACCCTTCAGGCTAGTCCTGATTGGAACATACTTAACTTGGCTATGGTTGAAGGTAACCTTGCACAACAGTCTGCAACTGACTCACTCATTCCACCAGAGATGGTTAAATCCATGAACTCCAAGGAGATATCTGATCTCACTGGTGTAGATGAATCTGACATTAAGTCCCCTATCTCCAACGGACAACTTGGCAGAACTATTGTTGAGGAGTGGGTGAAGATGGAGCAGAGGGCCAAAGAGGGCCCTGAGGCTACTATAGATGCTCACCTTAACCCTGACAACGCTTTGACCAAAGAAGCTTATGAGCAGGTCGGTGTGATGGCTAAGCAGACATATGCTATAGCTCAGCCCGGAATATACCAAGGTGTTGAGGTCACAACCAGAAATGGCATGACTAGAACAGACTACCAGCTTACCACTGCAGGTATGGAACTACTGACTCGTATGGAATCTAACTTGTTACAACCTAAGGTAGTCGCAAGACCTCAGGTAACTGTGGATGCCACACCTACTACAAGGAACGCAACTAAGACTAAGGAGTATACCGGAGATCACTACGAGGCTAAGGTCAAGCGTGGTGAGTTTGTCGCAGAAGAAGAAGCCCGTATCAACCTTGCAAGTGTACGTCATGTTGTTAACAACGTACGACTTAAGGCAGGTATGTTATTAGGTCTTAGTGGTATCCAAGCTGCAGCACAGGCTAGGCTTGTCTCACCTAAGGACCTTGAGTCTGATATATGGGCTGGTCCACTTGAAGCTGGTATGATTATTGTCAGTGGCAACGAGGCTGAGATGCTTGGCATAGGTCAGGGTGCTGCAGATACTATCAACTACGCATCACGTAACGCTGGCTACAGAGCTGACAACATTGTACTTCAGCTTGAAGAGATAACGGACATGCACTCACCACGGTACATCAGTCTCAGTGATGAACTTGACATGCTACGTACGTTCCAGATAAAGTCCAGTGATCCTCAGTGGCGTCTTAAGATGTACAACAGGCAGTCAACAAGAGCCTTGCAGATGATGCAGGATATTGCTGAGTTCAAGGATGATCCTATAAGCTTTACTAACTACTTGCAGAAGGGAACTTCTCGCATTGGTTACAGTGCTCAGAAGATGAACATGCAGAACAACAAGATGGCCAGACAGATGTACGGTAGTGGAACTATCTACACTGTTACTCCGGGAAGTCATTCAGCTGCAGAGTGGGCTATGCTTGTCACTATGGGTTCTCACTTCTTTGCAGAGACTAACTCTGTACCTGAAGAAACCTATAAGAATATGCGTAGGCGTATAGTTAATAAGGACGACAAGCTGATTGCTATTGCAGCTGTGGGTCGTAAGCTTAAGGCTATGTTGGCTGGCTATAATGTTGACTCAACCACTGACGCCTTACGTAAGATGGATACTGTTGATAACAGAATCAAAGGTGTGAAGGAAGTAGTCGCCACCAGTGACATTCTGGTTGATGATACGCAGGTTAAGGCATTCCTTGACGAGGCATTCAAACATCCTAACGAAGTTGTTAACCTAATCGAAGAAGCTATTGAGCTTGGTAACTACATGGACTCTGTTGAGTCTGGTAACAAGCCCTTTGATTCTTCAATGAGACCTATTGAGGTTGATGGTATATCCAATGGACTTGCTGCTTTGACTGCTCAACTTGGAGTCAGGGAAGTTATGTACCGTATTGGTGTTCTACGTGAAGATCCAGCTAAGGTTCTTGCAAAGTACGATGGAGTTGAAGGTAACTTACGTCAGGTTCTTGCAGAGAACATGCGTATCAGTCTTGATACAATACTTCAGGATAAGAACATCAATAAGGACTTCAATTTAAACTTAGATAATAAGGAAGAAGTCTTAGGTCTTCTTGAACTTGCTATTAAGAACGATGTACCATTCCTTAAGATGCCTCTGATGACCTTACCTTATGGTCAGGCTATTAAGAGTATGTCAACAACTATGTTGGAGACTGTGACCACAAGCCCTGAGTTAACTGAGATAGCGTCAAGACCTAATGGGATTGGTGTTAATAAGTTATCCAAGCTACTACATGTGATCCTTGAGAAGAACCTTAACAAGACTTTAGGTGCAGAGGTAGCTGAGTTTGCTGCTGCTGTTCAGGATATGACTGACGTTGCTATGGCAGCTAACGAACCTATCCGCTTCAAGAAAGCAACAGGTACTTGGACTTCTAGTAACACCTCAGAGCAGGTGGCTACTAACAAAAGGAATATTGATGCAAAGATTATGGAGACTTGGAATGAACAACTCCAAGACGGTAGTCTTAAACGCAGAGGTAAGGAGATACTCAGGGCTAGGTTTGGTCCAACTGTCAAGGAGCTAGGTGCAACAGGGGTTAAAGCCAGTGGTGCTAACGCAATGAAGACAGGTATACTTGCTCAGGCAGTGATCAGTATGGATGGTTCAACTATGGCCACTACCCTCTCAGGTGAGGCGTACAAGCGTCTGCAGGCACAGTCAGGTGTTAAGACACCGTATGTAACTGCTATCTATGATGCTGTTATAGGTGACCTCGGTTCCTTTAAGTCTCTTATGGAGAACATCAACAGGACTTGGATTGACACCACTATGAAGTTTGATCTGCTTAAAGGTCTTACTGATGGGGCTGTTGATGCTCAGAGGCGTGGTGGTGCTAAACTTCAGGCTCTGTCTGAGAAGAACCCTAAGGGTCTTGTGAGTAACCGAGTTCAGGCTTCACATGTTATGGCATCTATCTTGAATGAGATATCTAACAATGACACCCCCGCAGAAGGTATGGTCGAGTTGTTCTACAAGATCAGTACTGACGCTGAACTTAGGTTTAATGCATTGACAGACAGCCAGAAGACTACACTACGTGTTAGTTCACCTACGGATATGATAACCAACAAGCAGATGTTTGCACTTGATGGTATGGTTAAGCCTATCATGGATCGTAAGATAGATAAGATGCGTGTTGTAGCTGATGCTGCTAAGGTTCGTAGGTCTAAGCTCCATAGTGAACTTGGAAGTAACCCTGTGTTCCAGTACCATGTTGATGCACTCAAGTCATTTAACTTCCCATAATAACAACAGATAATAAAAAAGAAAGCCCCCAAGGAATCCAATTAAGGATCCCAAGGGGGCGTTACCCTCAGGTATACATTACGTATACTTGGGGGTTATTTTATTGCTTGTCTGCTATGGCTTGAGCTACGGTCATTCGACCAGATTTACGCTGTGCCTCTGCATGATGTTGTGCTTCTTCATCTGACAGACCCTCAGCAACTGCACCTGAGTAGTTCTGTTCCCAGACCTTACTCAAGATAGCTTCGTTGATCTCCGGTGTGTACGCAAGCTTAGGATCTAAGTTGAACATCTCAACATACTCCATGTCGTCAATACCGGGCACTATGTTGTGTGATACTTTATCATTACTCATCTTTAACAAATACTCCGTCTACCATACGACCTGTGCGTACAGCTATTTTATTATAGGCTTCATCTAAACATTCAGTTAGTGATAGCCCCCATAGATTCGCTTGGACTGTGAGGGTCACCAGTACATCCCCCAGTTCATCACGTACCTTGTCAATGTTACCAGCGTGGACTTCATCAGCTAACTCAGCAGCTTCTTCTTCAAACTTACCTAGCTGTTTGAGCTTACGCTCACGTAGGTCATGTCCACCTGAGAGATCCCCAAGGATACCCTTGATGTGAGCCCAGTCAATTACTTTCTCTTCTAGTTCTTCAAATATGTTATACATTATTCTTCGTCCTCGTCATAGATAGCTGTCTCTGCAATAGACAGGAAGACAAAGTTAGAAGATGCTTGTAAGCACCCCAGCATTGCCACGTTGGTCATCTTACCATTGTACTTCTCGATAAGATTATTTAGTTCTTGGAGCTGTGTTACGTTGTTCATATAGTTTTCCTATTAACAAAAGAAGTAATCAGACGACAGGATCTCAGATATATCTAAGGTTCCCAGCTCTGGTTGTTTAAGTGTATAACCCTCTCGGGTCTCTAGTAGCATGTTCTCTATGACTGTGAAGAAGTTCTCACTGTTGTAGATCATAGCGAACTGCCACTTGGTGTGGTCTATTAGTTTATTCACATCACATGCATGAGTCGAGAATGAATCATGTATAG
>Ga0308003_1000893_pt1 | contig 13296 bp, 5 predicted proteins | sample Neamet36_FD_203159 | JGI IMG/M metagenome (GOLD analysis project Ga0308003, IMG submission 203159) | Marine microbial communities from water near the shore, Antarctic Ocean - #36 | ecosystem: Environmental > Aquatic > Marine > Unclassified | place: Southern Ocean | collected 2014-06-06
CAGTAGTAGCAGTAGTGCGCTCAGTCCGTGTCCTCCGCTGCCCGCGTTCCATGTCTTGGACATCGGCGTGAGCGCCTCTTGTATATACCCCATCCTGGGGTGCCAGCTGCACAACTGGTCCCGGGTGTTGGGCAGCGATATTGACCCCGTCTCTCTCCAAGTGGCGTCAATGAACGTTCAGGCGAACAACTTCCAAGACCGAGTGCGACTGGTGCGTGTGCCAGCGTCGGCGGACCTCCAGACGGCGCTGGTCCCACACCTAGCGACGATGGACCAGCATGGCGATGCCCTGTCGCGGGTGGTGCGGCCGCACGGACTCCTGCAACTGCGCGGGCCTCTACGTCACATGATTGCAGCCAGTGCAGACACCTGCAATGGTAGCGGTGGTGGCGGTGTGAATACGGGTGTAGCTACGAGTGTAGGGGACGGTACTGGTGCAACAGGTCCGTACTTCGCAGCGGCATGCATGACGAACCCGCCTTTTTACGACCAAGACGAGCCAGTGCAAAGCTCGAACCTCCCCGGGTGGCAAGGCGCTGCATGGGAGATGCGCACTCCTGGTGGGGAGTTGGCCTTCCTGTCCGCCATGGTCCTGGACTCGCTCGTGCTGGGTACGCGGGTCGGGTGGTATACGTGTCTCATGGGGCAGCGGAACACCATCAAGCCGCTGCACGACATATTAGTGCGGGAGGGGGTGCTGAACATACGCTGCTGCAGCTTCAAGCCCGGGCGATCTATCCGGTGGGCGTTGGCATGGAGCTTCGCTTCTGCGGGGGCGGAGAGACTGAGGCAGTCGGACCAATACAGTCTGAAGTTCTGCCTCGCCCGCGGTGCCAAGCGCCGTGCCCTCGAGTCTGCGGTGGAAGGCTTGCAGGATTACCAAGAGGAGTGGGTGTGCACCGTGGAGGGCCTTTGTGCCACGACGTTGGCGCAGGAGGCAGCGGCCTTGTGTGGCGCGGAGGAGTCAGTTGCCCTCACGTCGGCGCTGGTGGCGGCGCGTGGGCCGGTGGCGGCCCTGGTGCTACTGCAGACCCGGATGCGCTCAGCCGTCGTCGACCTCGGGCACTCTGATGGAGGCTCGCTGCGGTTGGGACGGGAGGTCGTGTTGGACGGTGGCGGTGGCGCCTCGCTGCAGTTCCAGTGCGTGTTGGAGTCGGTGCCGCTGGCCATCGTCAACGCTGACCTCACGTGTCGATGGACCTCTGCTGACTGCACCGCTGTCCGTGTGGTATGCCGACCACGTGCAGATCTCGACGTGACTGCCGCTGCCGCTGCGCCTGGTCCTGGTCCTGGCTCTGGTCTCGGCATGCTGCCGGAGCACGAGCACAAGGCCATCTTCTTCCGCATGGCCCAGCAGATCCGCTCCAACATGCTTCGCTCCGGCCGCCGCTGGCGGAGATTGGTCGCAGGCATCAGCAAGTAGCACCGAAGCACTCGCGGTAGTAGTAGTAGTAGTAGTAGTACTGCGACTACGACTGGGAATGAGAGAGTCAAATGCAACGACAAGGTGATTTATTATGAAGAGCTTCTCTCGTGCCAAGAGGAATGTGTTTTTGTAACTGTTATTACGTGGTTCATCTTTATCTTCCATCCTCCTTTTCGCTTCTGCCCCAGTGAGGATCAGCTTCTTACTCTGACGGAGTCGCGCCATGAAATGAGCCACACACATTGCGCTTGTTTTGAGTGGCTGTTTACAATGAAGTTGGTCCGCTTCTTAATGAAGCTGAACAATGAGACGGTGACCATTGAACTCAAGAATGGAACCGTGGTGCGGGGAACTATATCCGGTGTGGATGTGTCGATGAACACGTACCTGAAGAACGTCAAGGTGACCGTCAAGGGCAAGAACCCTGCGAACCACGAGTTCTTGTCCATTCGAGGCAACAACATCCGCCACTACATCCTTCCGGACAGCTTGAACCTGGACACGCTGCTGATCGACGACACGCCCAAGGCGGCTGTGAGCAAGATCGTCGCACAGGCCGGTGCTGGACGTGGCGGGCGGGGCGGGCGCGGTGGCCGGGGGCGTGGCGGCGGCCGCGGCCGTGGCGCCGGGCGGGGGCGCAGTGTTGGCGGCCGGCACGCTTAGAGTGTAGCAGTAAGGAGTATTCTGCAGCATTTGTCGTACGTGTTCTTTATCCTTTTCTCCTTTAACAGAAGTGGAATATATTATCAACGATTGCACCATTCTCCGTGCATTCCTTCGTAGACACGAGACACATGTGCACCATCACTTGGTACATTTTTCACATAACATCTTAACTCTATCCATACTTTCAAAGCGAGATGTTTCGTTTCGCCTTGTCCTTTGATGTCTAAAATAATCGCACTTACTGACTTGGGGTTCTCAGACATCAGTACCACCACACCATCGATAAGGAAAGTTCCGGAGGTCAGTCTAGGGAGAGTTGGCAAGCATCATGTGGGGGTCGCTGAAGGAGTTGGAGCGCTTGGTGGAGATGGAGGGGCTGCGTACAACATCGTTGTCAATGACGGTAGGGAACTGTGCCTCCACCCACGAGCGCCGCTGCCCTTTCTCGTCAGCACGGTAGTGCTGGCCGTAGGACTCCGAGTCAATGTCGAAGAGGTCCTTCACGGGGAACTGGTCCTCCAGCTTGTTGATGGTCCTGTGGGCAGACAAGACGCCGTTCATCAGCTTCCGAGCAGAGAACTTCACGTCCGCCTTGGAGCCCGTGTAGCGCTCAGGGTGGTTGGCCGCCTCATAAAGGTTCTCGATCTCGTCCTGCATCTGGCGGAAATAAAAGGCTGCGCCGAGCCTGTTGGCCACGGTGATCTGATCGTTGGCCATCATCCGCTTGTTCTCCTCGCGCAGCGCCCACTTGCTCTCTTCCTTCTCTTCCTCCTTACTGGCGTGCACCTCCGGCTTGGCCTGCACCAGCCAGCGGGGGCCCAGACTCGAGATGGACACGAGGCCGATGGGAGCAGTGAGCAGGATGGCCAGTACGGCCGTGGCCAGAATAGCCTTGCCCCAGTTCTCGTACTCGTGGAACTTTTCGTGGTCCTTCATGTGCTCCTCGATCATCTCCAGAGGCTTGGATGCCAGTGCGGCCTGCACAGTGGCCTTAGGGATCCATGCAAGGCCGATGAAGATGCGCTCCTTTAGCTCGAACTCGCGGCCCAAGGTGGACGCACAGGCCATGGGCGTGCGCACCGCCACGCCGATGATGATGACGAGGATGGCTTTGCCGATGTAGCCGCCGCTAATGAGGTCGGGGATGAAGATGGTGGCACCAATCGACGCGAAGAGGAGCGGCTGCGCGAGGTTCACCCAGATGGCGGCCACGTCATGCTCCACCACGTGGTTCCAGTCGTCGTTGGCTGGCAGCGACAGCGACTCACCCATGCATCCCGTTCTCCAACAGTGCGTGGCCACGACGGACATGGTGAGGCCGGCCAGGGCGCCGCCGCCGCCGAAATGAAGGTAGTCCGCTACCATCATGTAGAAGAGGCCGACGGAGAGGATGATATATGTGCGTTTGTACGGCTTGTTCCACAGGCGCGTGCAGCCACAGAGCATGCCGCCAATGACACCCAGCAAGGCGCCGGCGAAGACGTTGATGGGGCCGTGCATGGCCGCCAGAATAGGGTCCTCGCCCGTGGGGATGGCCATGCCGATGAACATGGAGAAGCCGGAGATTGCCACCACATCGTCCATGGATGCAGCCGCCACGATGAGACTGGGGATGCCCCTTTCTACGCCGAGACCACGCTTCTGAAGGTCGAACATACCACCTACCACAATGGCGGGTGACACGGCAGCGAGAATGAAGCCCATGGAAATGGCGAGAGTGAAAGGCATGCCGAAAATGAGCATACCTCCGCATGCAACTGCGAGTGCCTCGGACACGCCGGGCAGCACGGTAAGGCGAGCAGCGACCCAGCCCTGCTTGAGCACGGCAGCCACGTCGATCTCCAGGCCCGAGCGCATGAGGATGAGACACAAGCCAATGGCGCGAATCTTCCCAGCCCATGACTCCTCCATGCCCTCCACGGGCGTACCGGGGAAGTTCTTGAGCACGATGCCCGCAATGAGCTGGCCCAGAAGAGGGGGAATGCCCACAGCGTCAAAGCACTTGCCGAAGACCATGGCAGTGAGCCACAGGATGAAACAGGCCCAGATGGGTCCGTCGGGCAGCATCCAGTCAAACCCAAAGCAAAACACTGCCGCCCCCCACGCGAAGAGACCAATGGTGATTTGCGACGCGTGTGAGAAGAAATGCTTGCGGCTAGATGCCTCCCAGTCGTCGATGTGTGTCAGCAGCTGGATCTTCTCGCCAAACAGGTCGCTGATGCTCTGGCGACGCAATTTGGTGCGCTCCGCCTGACTCGGGGTTCTGTCCACAGTTTCCTCGACCTCCGGCTCCGCTACTGCATTCAGCTCCAAGGTGATGTTCTTAGATGCAACTGCCATACTGCTTTGTAGTAAACTCTTCTACACTCTATGAGAGCCCCACAATACAGCAATTATGACCCACCGCTTAACCCGGGGAAGCTTCTGGGGGTTTTGGGGGATTCTTTTGGATTTTAGCTACCGAAAACTGCCAAATTTGTGCCTGCGATTTGGGGATGGGCGTAACTCTTCAAGGATAGGGTTTGGGGAATTTTCTTTTAAAATATACCTCAATAGGGCTATGACCCTCCACTTACGAAAGTCTTAGCATAACAAGCCCAGTGTTAAGCGCAGGAAGCATTGTTTCCCACCAAGCAAAAACCCAGCCGCCTGGCCTGGTGGTGTGATCCTCACAAACTCGACGGCTCTGTGTGGCTCTCTCATCACGCGCCTTATCCTCCATCATCAAGGGTGGTAACCGTGTCAATTGAGCGTGGCTGAGAGCAGTTTTCGCACAAGGGCAGGAAGTTAGAAGTGCATACAGAGGGTTAAGGAGCCTTCGTGTAAGCTAGGACTTTTGTGGGCGCTCAGAACCGCCTCGAGTCAACGCAAGTGCTCCACGGAGTGTGCAGAGCAGAAAACAATCAGCGGGAATCGCGTGAGTTGTCTAACGACGCGAACCTACGGTAGAAAGACCAGCACCTACCCTTTTACTGATAGGTGGTCTGAACAAATACATAATGGCGGAATCCGAGAGCACGAATCTTGAGGCTGAGGTGAAGGCGATGGGCCTCATCGTGGACGGCCAGGAGGCGGCACCTGAGGCTGAGGTGAAGCTGACCCAGGAGGCACTGGCCGAGGCCAAGCGGGCCCTCAACGTCATCTTCGACCAGATCTTCACCAAGCAGAGTTTGGAGACGGACGAGTATCTGCAGGCGGCCATCTCACCTTCCCTCACCCTCCCGTTGAACGCGGTGCTTGGAGTGCCGCGGGTGCGCGAGGTGAGCACCGACCCATCCGTGGTGCGCTCAGTGCTGCAAGAGAGCGGCATGGTTGCCCTGGACGCTTCGAACGACGTCGTTAAGCTGAACATCAAGCTTGAGCAGAACACCGTCATCCTGCGCGATATTCCCAGCAAGACGAGCGAGGAGGAGATCAACGCCATCTTTAACGATGTACCGAACTGCCCGGAACTTCAGACGGTGCGCAGCGACATTGGCGACACCTGGTACGTGACCTTCGTGTCCGAGGCGGACGCGCGCGTGGCCCTCAACGGCCTGAGCGTGTGCAAGTTCAACGAGAAGTCCATCAAGTGCCGCCTCAAGACGGAGAGCATTAAAAAGAGCTTCTTCTCATCGCCCACGTACGGCTCGGGGGGAACCCCTGGCAGTGGTAGCGGGCCCGGGCCGGCTGGCTTCTTCGGCGAGCCCGGGCAGATGCAGGTTCCGCAAATGCCCATGCCTGCCGGCATGTTCCCTTACTTCCCTCCCATGCAGAATGGTTACGCAATGCCTGCGCCTGGGTACCAGGTGGAGATGATGGGTCCTGGTGGCCAGAAGATGTGGATGCCCCCCCAGCAGCATATGCAGGGTGAGGATACGCGGAACCAACATGCGGTGCGCCGTGGAGGCAAGGTGGCCCACCGCGGCGCCGGGCCTATGGCTCCGGGACAGCCGGGGTGGATCATGCCTAACGGCACGATGGGTATGATGCCCATGGGAATGGGTGGTCGGCCATACATGATGCCGCGGCCGTACATGGTGCCGCAGCCGATGGGTGGACCGGGCCAGCAGCAGGGCCAAGGTCAGCACCAGAGCCAGCACCAGCACTCGCGCCCGAGTCGGTCAGGATCTACCGACGGGGGTAGTGGACCGGGTTCTGAGAGCAAGGGCAAGGGGGGACACAAGCAGCAACAACAACAACAACAACAACAACAGCGGATAGATGGTGCCAATGGCGGCATGGCGAGCAATAGGGGACAGCAGGGAGGTGCGTCCAAGATGCGTGACGGTAGCGCAGCGCAGCAGGGGGGCGATGGAGGGGAGCGCAAGAAGGCACCCAAGAAGAAGAAGGGTGCGGCGGCGGCGGGTGAGAACGGCTCGGTGGGCGGTGACGAGCCTGCGGGCCGCCGGAGTCCGAGAAGCTCCGACGGAACGCGCAACACCGGCGGCAAGGCGGGTGCGCAGACGAGCGACGCCGCCGGTTTCGCGCGTGCAAAGCAGGGCAAGAAGGCGCCCAACTTCAACATGGAGGCAGACTTCCCTACCCTGGGAGATGATTTCCCCGGCATGCCTGACATGGCTGTGGGCAGCTCCATGGTGGAGGTGGAGGCGACGCAAGGCGATGCCTCTACGCCGGCCCCCGCGCCGGCCGCCACCGTCCCCGTCGCGACGCAGACGTCCCCGAAGAGCGCGGCGCAGGGTGCGTGGGCCGCGGCAGTGCTCGGCGGCAAGGAGAAGCCCGAGGGCGATGCGGGTCTGCCGGAGGCAACGCCCATCTCCACCAAGGGGACCCAGACGTCGGCGTCTACGAAGTCGGCTGAGACGCAGTCCAAGTCCTGTGGCGCGTCGGACGTATCTTTCGGGGGCGTTGGTGCGGCCAAAACACAGACCAAGGATGGCAACGGCAACGGCAACGGCAACGGCAACGGCAACGGATCAAGCCAGTCCACGTCATCGTCCGCAGGCAGTGACACTTCCAAGAGCGCCAACAAGGCCGAGGACGCCGAGCAGGTGTCCGTGCCGGTGACCTTCGGCAGCTTCGACGAGACGACCCCGGATACTGCCAAGGCAGAGGCCGCTGACGGTGTCCCGAGTAGCCCCAACGCGGGTGGCTCGGTATGGGGTATGAAGAAGTCTTTTTCAGATGTGCTCAAGCAGGCTGGTCGGAACTAGGCTTAAGGAGGACGGGACGAAGGACAACGGACCGAACTTGAACTTGAACTTACGACGAAACAAAAACAAAGTGGACGAGTGTGGAGAGGACCGTGCTACATGACCACGACCTACATGGTATTACTACCACCTTACAGCGCTGACACTGAGCAAATCAAACAAGCTGCGTACGCATCATTTACGGAGACCTGCGTGGAGGAGGACGAACGCACGAAAGAACAAACAATACGAGAACGATGTCAGGCCGAATGTACACTAGTGTGGGTGAGGTGAGAAGAAGAGACCCCGACACATGACAAGTTTCCCCGGTACCGCTGAGATATACATAAGTGTGCCCGCAGAGCAGCGGCGGCCCTCGTCTGTATGAGAAACGAATTAACTCAATCGCTCTTCGTGAATAAGGGATGCGATCCGAAGCCCCTCCCCCGCAGGCTTTACATGACAACGTAGTAGACGACGGGCACACCAAGTCCGAATTCAATCGCGAAGATATGAGGTACGTTTTAACATAATATATAAAGAACAAAAATCGTATATATCGAATTCCAAAAGGAACCCCACTTCTTCTCTCGTCTCGTCAGTCTCCGTCTACTTGTATACTTCGAAGGAAGTACTTCGTACGAAGTAATATAGAAAGCATGAAGGGGATGACCACAGCCATCGAGAGATGCTGCTGGGACATTCTTTCCACTTCCGCTATTTCTACTGAGGACGTGGTTTTACGAAGTACAACTTTAACTATATTTCTGACAAGGGGCCAGCTCGCTCTCTAGCATCATCCAACATCTCATCTGCGCAGGTTCTCAAAGCGCGCGCTGAGCTCGTCTTGGGCGGCGTCCGACACGACGGGATCGGCGGCGGCGGCGGCGGCCGGCACGCCCATGACGGGCGCCGTGGCCATGCCGGCGCTCTTCTCCGCCACGATCTCGCTCATGATGTCCTGCAGGATGTCGTCCTCGCCCTCCATCTCGTCGTCGTCCTCGAAGGCGTCCTCCATCGCATCCCCCATGAGGTCGCTCTGCATCTCCATCTTCTCGCGCTCTTTCATGAACTGCTTCACCACGCCGGACATCTCCTTCACCGACGTCTTCTCGTTGACCATGGCGAGCACCTCCGCAGTGCCCTTCATGGTCTCCGTGAGCTGGCTCTCCATCTTCACCGTCGTGAGCACCATGTTCATGGCCTCGAAGTTGCTCTTGATGCCGACAAACTTCTTGACATTCATGCGCGACTTCTTGATCTGCTTTGCTTTCGCCATGGCAGCCGACTGCTGCCCGTTCTTCGCCAGCTTGCGCGCCTCCCCCATCATCTTCCTCTCCTCCTGCTCCAGCTTGGCAATGTCGCGCTCCATCTCGCGGATGCCACGCTTCAACACGCGCTGGTTCTCCCGAACAATCTCCTTCGTCGTCTTCTTAGGCCCAAATATGTTCCCCATAGTTCTTGCTCTGTCGTTCTGGGTGATTTTGGGAGCTAAGATTCATGCCAATATTCCGGGTCCCGAGGTCGCGGGTCGCGGGTCGCGGGTCGCCACCCTCCCGGGGATGGAAAAACCCCCCAGGGGAAGAGAGCACGCGAGTCAGCAGGTAGGGTGGGGACGAGGCACCCACTGGCACGTGTTCTGACAGGTGAGTGAGTGTGTGTTGATTTTTGTGGGTCATAACTCCGTGGATGTGCCAGTTGGGCATTGCATATTTCCCACATTCTCATGCGGGCTGCACAGCGGTCGCCTAAGCCTGAGGTGGGCTTCGATATGGAACAAGTGCTATTCTAACTCCCACTCGCCACGTCTTCTTGCACCGTCTCTTCCACCCGCCAGGTCCAAGCAGTATCCATGTCAGGCAGGGCAAAAAGCAGATTAGCTGCCCAGGCAGGCAGCATAGGCACTGCTGTGCCGAAAGCTACGGGCAAAAACCTCAAGCTGAAATTGGCCTTTACTAATGACGGGGCCATGCCCGCGGGCGAGATTGGTGCCTTCCGGTTCGTGGATGAGGTTATCAAGGCGGACATCTACCTCATGGACAAAGACAACAACTATGTGACGTACGACACCAAGGCGACCACCACATGCACTCTTCTGTATTTCGACGACGAGGACAAGACGATGCGGGAAGCCCCGCCCGCCCTGTTGAAGATCGAGGCGTCCAGTGACAAGCACTTCAACGGCCGCAAGGCGACGATACGCTTCAGCGTCAAGGACGTTAGCTACAACCTGGCTGGTGCCAAGTTCGTGCTGCGCGTGTCTGTGTCCAGCGTGGACGATGTTGTTGGTGTGGTAGAGCCTTTCCTCTCCTTGGCCTTTTCCACAGTGCGCCAGAAGCTGATTGTCAACACGTGGACACAGGCGAACGGCACGGCGGTGGCGAAGCGAGAAGAAGACGTGTGCACGTTCTTCAAGGACGAGGGTGGACACAGCAACTGCATCGAGGCCATTGTAGAGCTCGTGGATAGCAATGGCCGTCGTGTGCTGAACAACAAGCCCATCCCGCTCAAAGTGGAGCTCAAGTATGAAAAGAAGTCGGAACTATTACCGCTGACACTGTTGACTCTCAACCCTGAGTCACGGTTGATTGTGGACGAGCAGGGCTGGACGAAGATCAAGTTCCGGATCAACGAGGTGTCGACGCGGCACCAGGGCCAGAACTTCGTGTTGGTCATCTCGCCGGACACCACCGCACGACCAGCGCACGGCGACATCGGTGCAGTGGTGTGTACGCCGATCGAAGTGCGTTCCAAGCGCAACAAGCCTCGCGTGAACAACAACAACAACAACAAGGAGGAGAGGAAGCGCAAGGCGGGCCTCGCCGCTGCACAAGCCGCTGCCGCTGGAGGCGACGGCCCGCGACCCTCAAAGCAGCAAGTGTACAGCTATGAGGGTGAGAACTACGGTCGGGGGGGCAACCAACCCCGGGAAGATCACTTCATGGGTGGCGGCGGCGGAGTCGGCGGCGAGGACATTCAGAGCATGCACCAGGGGCCGGGGCACCACTACCCTCAGCTGAATCCTGATCTGAACGCGCCTCCAATCATGCCTCAGAACATGTGTGAAGCGGTGCACCAGGTGAACCGCTGGACGCGCAATGTGTTGACCATGGCGCAGCAGATCACCTGGCAGCAGATCGGAGTGAACCCGAACACGAACCAGGAGCTGTATTCCATGCCCAACCCCAACGAGAAACTCATGAGTATTCTGCAGCAGTACAACCAGCTGGTGCGTGGGAGCCTAACGTACTTGCTGGGGCACGAGGAGGTGGCGAACGGCGGCCAGATGGTCACCTCGTCGGTGTCGTCGTCCAATGCGCAGGGGCAAGGCGTGCTGTCCGAGAAGCAGCCGCCCTTTGACATGCGGGGCGGGGGTGGCCTGCAGATGGAGATGGAGGGCGGACTGGACATGTCGGGCGGCAGCGACGCCATGCAGCACCAGTTCGGAGCCTATGGCGCCAGCGTACCCGTCGGGGGGCAGCAGCAGGGTGTAGGTGGCCCACTCGCCTCTGCGGGGGGCGGGGGACAGATGCGAAGGAACCTCTTCAGCTCAATTTCCCTAATGGACCAGCTCGATGGCATGGACCAGTTCCCTTTCCCTGACGTCGACTCGGGGCTCTCGGGTGCGGAGGAGGCAGTGGACAAGATCCTGGCCAAGGCTCTGCGGGTGGGCGGGCAAGTGAAAGGTCTCCCGGCGTTCGACGAGCCGGGGAACCTCGTGGGCTTTTACAACCAGCGGCAAGAAACGACCCCGTCCGACAACCAGTACGGAACGGCACTCACCAAGGTGTACTTCATCCCGCTGGATCGCGCCGAGTTTGATTCCTCCGTGAATGTCGTGCAACTCACGTCTCATCTAGCGGCGCAGATCATCGCGGATGGAAACAGCGAGAAGATCTTCACCCTCAAGGCCATGAACAACGACATCGCTCACATGCGCGAACACGCCATGGAGATCTACTTCATGAGTCAGGAACACATCGACTTCTAGTGCAGGCCCATACAGGCCCAGGCGTGTGGGGTGGGGTGTTGTGGCATTCACCCTTCTCTTTGCGATGGTTCTCTGGCTCGGATGGATGATTGCGCTGTTGTTTATTTGTCCGGTGCACCCATCAGTGTTCCAAAGACATAGCCTCAATTAGGGAGTGAGCACTGTAGAGAAAGTATACTTCCCTCCCCTCCCCTAACCCACAATGCGAAAGTGGCCTCACGCTTATATCAAAATGACATTTGTGTGCGGTTTTCTTTCTACATATGTGTACTTCTTTTACTAACCGCTGACATCAACGACAACGGTGGCTGCTATGAACCCAGGTTCTTGTCACCGTTGAGTCTCGATTGTATGATATATAGATAGCGATGCCACTGCACAAACACGCACTGTTCGCAATCAATGTAGTATACCGTACAATGTAAAACATTACCAAGAACAAATTATCGCAGCAACAAGTCTACTCGTCCCACTCACTCGGTGACTCTATCAATCTTTCAGTCGATCAGTTTTCTTTGTATCAGGTGCCTTGCCATCATTACTTACTTCAGCTACTGCAGCTACTGCAGCTGACGTAGAATGGGCGTGGAGACGTCCAAGAAGGCCGCGTACAGGTGCAGCTCCCCACTGTAGTCGTCACTGCTGGCCGCCGCCTCCTCCTGCAGCTCCCGTGTGCTCTCGCACAGCTCCTCCAGAGTCTCCTCCAGGGCATCCAGCGACGGCCGAGCCTGCTTGGTGGCTGTGTCCGCCAGCAGGATGGTGCCCGGTGTGTACAGTAGGTTTGCGAGAATGCGACACACCAAGATGGACAGCTGGAAGTAGTTGAAGGAAGCTCGTCTCAGCACGCGCACAAAGGTCGTGACTGTAGCATCCGTGTCGCGCAGGAAGCTACACGAGTCGCGGTCTGCCCGGGAGGTGGAGATGTTGACCAGGGCGCCGGCGGAGGCCGTCTGGATGTCGAAGTTGCTGTGGCCCAAAAGGACCATCAACGCGTCGGCGTAGCCTTTCTTTGCCGTGTAGGCCGCCACGGAGCGGCAGCGCGTCAGATTGCCCATGGCCCGTGTGGCCTCGGTGAGGATCTCTCCGTGGTCGTAAAAGAGACAGGCGCCCACACAGTCCATCATGCCGACCAGGATGGTGTCGAAGGGCGATGTCTCCTGTACAGTGTCCGCAAAGAGGTGAAAGGAGATGTTGGTGATCACGGCCAGTGTATTGAGTAACAGCTCTTCGTAGATGGCTTTGCGCTTCAACATCTTAGGCTCAGGCTCGTCACCCGACGGCGATCCCTCTGCCACGATGGAAATGCGGAGGATGTTGCGCAGGAAGGTGAGCACGTCCTCGCGCCCCGCCAACTGTTTGCCGGCGTCCGGTGCGATGCTGACATTTGCCAGCAGGCGAAGCAGCTTGACACTCACGTCACATAGCTCCAGCTCGCGGTCCTGCACAGCCGTGTCGAAGAGCAAGAAGTCCTGCTTCGAGAACTCGGACAGCGACATGTTGCTGTACTGGATCAGATCCACCAGGGCGGCCAGGCCCTTGCCCTCAGTCATGATCCGGCTGCGACTCTCGGCATTGCTCGTGGTGAGGTTTCCGAGTACAAAGCAGATACGGCTCAGCAGAGAGAGAGAGTACCACTGCGGCCAGTCCTGTGCCGGGTCGTCGATGCGGGCACGCGCCAGTGCCCCCTCGCGCTCAAGCACCTCCGCTATGCATACTGAGTAGACAGGCTTGGAGTTGATCTGCTGACGGAACGCCTCCGATAACGACAGCTTGGCCAGCGCCCGAGCACATGACAGCACCAGCTCCGGCGTGGCGTGGAAAGGACGCATGAGCTGGCACAAGGCGCAAATAGACCGACACTTTATCAGCTCCTTGCGTCCGTGCGAGTCGAGCGAGAAGTTGCGCAAAACCGTCACCGTCTGCACAGACAGCGTGCACAGCAGCTCCATGATGCGCGCGCGCGCCTTCTCTTGCTCGGCAGACTCCTTCGTCTCGCCCATGAGGTCCGCGCGGAAGATGTTCATGATGGCAGGCTTGGCAACCTTCTCCTTCTCCACCTTTTGGTCCGCGAATGCGCCAGC
>Ga0308003_1000897_pt1 | contig 13261 bp, 8 predicted proteins | sample Neamet36_FD_203159 | JGI IMG/M metagenome (GOLD analysis project Ga0308003, IMG submission 203159) | Marine microbial communities from water near the shore, Antarctic Ocean - #36 | ecosystem: Environmental > Aquatic > Marine > Unclassified | place: Southern Ocean | collected 2014-06-06
AGTGTCACATTTTTCTCAAACGAGGTAATCAATGCTTTCCCTTCTGTATTATAAGCTTCCTCTAAGTTTGTAACTACTTGCATAGCTTTAGAACCGTCGGTAAAAGGAACAACAATATTTTCGAAATTCGCATTTGGATCTTCGTACACACCTTTCATAACTGGGTAAGCAGCTTCGGCTATACGTTCCATTTTAGTTTTATACGAGCTTATACTTTCGGTATAAAGAGCTTCGGTAAGTTCTTCTTCTTTTCCTTTTTCAAAGGTAGCTTCGTCAAATGGTAAGTCCATAGAGAAGGTACGCAATACATCAAATTTAAAAGCTGCATAATCTTTAGTACCAGAGTGTGCATGTACGAGTAGTTCACACATATCGTAACACATATTGGTAATATCTACCATTAAACGCTCCCCATCTAAGGCATGGCGACGACGCTTATAAACCACCTCACGTTGGGAGTTCATTACATCATCAAATTCCAAGAGACGTTTACGAACACCAAAGTTATTTTCTTCTACTTTTTTCTGTGCACGTTCAATAGATTTAGAAATCATTGAGTGTTGTATAACCTCTCCCTCTTCTAAGCCCATTCTATCCATTAGTTTGGCTATTCTTTCAGAACCAAATAAACGCATCAACTTATCGTCTAGCGAAACAAAGAACTGCGAAGAACCTACATCTCCCTGACGACCAGCACGACCTCTTAACTGACGGTCTACACGACGAGAATCGTGACGCTCGGTACCTACAATAGCCAAACCACCTGCAGCTTTCGCTTCGTCGCTTAACTTAATATCGGTACCCCTACCTGCCATATTGGTCGCAATAGTTACGTTTCCTGGCAATCCAGCTTCGGCAACAATTCTTGCTTCTTGCTGATGTTTTTTTGCATTTAATACAGAGTGGTTTACGCCACGTATTTGAAGAATACGAGAGAGTTTTTCTGAAATATCTACCGAAGTAGTACCCACTAATACAGGACGACCAGATTTTGATAATGTAACAACCTCTTCTACAACTGCATTGAACTTTTCTCTTTGTGTTTTAAAGACTTTGTCTTCGTAATCGAAACGTGCGATAGGACGGTTGGTAGGAATTACCACTACATCCAGCTCGTAAATATCCCAAAGCTCTCCTGCTTCAGTTTCCGCTGTACCCGTCATACCAGACAGTTTATTGTACATACGGAAGTAGTTTTGTAAAGTTACCGTAGCATGCGTTTGTGTAGCAGCTTCAATTTTTACATTTTCTTTCGCTTCTATTGCTTGGTGTAGCCCATCGGAATAACGACGACCTTCCATGATACGACCTGTTTGCTCGTCAACAATTTTTACTTTGTTGTCCATTAAAACGTAGTCCACTTCTTTTTCGAATAAAGCATATGCTTTAAGAAGCTGATTCATGGTATGTATACGCTCACTCTTAATAGAGAAGTCGCGCATTAAGGTTTCTTTTTCTTCTTGTACTTCTTCACCAGCTTTAGATTTCTCTTCTAATTTCGCTAATTCAGTTCCTACATCAGGAAGGATAAAGAAATTTTCTTCGGCTACATTAGTCGATATTAAATCGATTCCTTTATCGGTAAGCTCAATAGAATTACTTTTTTCTTCAATCGTAAAGTAAAGCTCGTCATCAATAACGTGCATTTCTTTAGACTGATCTTGCATGTGGAAGTTCTCAGTTTTCTGAAGTAACAATTTCGTTCCTTCTTCTGCCAAGAATTTAATCATTGCATTGTTTTTCGGTAAACCTCTAAAGGCTCTAAGCAATTTCTTCCCTGCAGCATCTTTATCTCCTGCAGCAAAAAGTTTTTTAGCTTCAGACAATTCCGAAGTAACCAATTTTTTCTGTGTATCGTATAGAAGTTGAATTTGAGGTTTAAGGGCATCAAATTCGTGTATATCACCTTGTGGTACAGGTCCCGAAATAATTAATGGAGTACGAGCATCATCTATTAAAACAGAATCTACCTCATCTACAATTGCAAAATTATGTTCGCGTTGCACTAAATCTTCTGGCGAGCGAGCCATATTGTCTCTTAGGTAATCAAAACCAAATTCGTTGTTTGTACCAAAGGTAATATCACAACGGTAAGCGGCTCTTCTTTCTTCAGAATTCGGTTGATGCTTATCGATACAATCTACCGATAGACCGTGGAATTGATAGAGAGGCCCCATCCATTCTGAATCACGTTTTGCTAAGTAATCGTTTACGGTAACTAAGTGAACACCTCTACCAGAGAGTGCATTTAGATAAACTGGAAGTGTAGCCACTAAGGTTTTACCCTCTCCTGTTTGCATTTCGGCAGCTTTACCACTGTGAAGTACCGAACCACCAATTAGCTGCACATCGTAATGCACCATATTCCATGTAAGCGGTGCAGACGAAGCCGACCAGTGATTTGACCAAACGGCTTTATCACCTTCAATACTTACAAAATCGTGTGAAGCAGCCAAATCTCTATCGAAATTAGTAGCTGTTACAGTAAGCGATTTGTTTTCTGCCAAACGACGTGAAGTCTCTTTTACAACTGCAAAAGCTTCTGGCATAATATCTAACAATACAGCTTCAGATTTCTCGTAAGCAGTAAGTTTTAGTGCATCTATTTTTTTGTAGGCTGCTTCCTTTTCGGTTATAGCAACCTCCTCACTGTCTAAAGAAGCTTGAATTGCTTTTATCTCAGCATCTTCAAGTGTAACTGCTTGTGCAATTTTCTCTTTAAACTCTAGGGTTTTTGCTCTTAAGTCGTCATCGGACAGGGCAATAATAGCAGGGCTTTTTTGGTTTACTTTATCGATTATAGGTTTTAAATCCTTTAAATCTCTAGCGGCTTTAGTACCGAAAAGTTTACCTAATATATTTTGTATAACACTCATTTTCTAAAATTTTCAACGGATAACAAATGTAAATAAAAAGCCCAAACAGAAGGCTTTATTAAGAGCTTTTATCAAAGCAAATACAAAGCCAAAACTACCGAACTGACAAAGCGTCATTAAAGCCCGATTTGTGTAGAGTCATACAAGTACGAATAGGCGACATAGAAGATTGTATTAGCTTCAAAAAAAAATCCCTCGATTTCTCGAGGGATACTTAATTAATATTCTTCTTCGTTCCAAAGAAAATCTTCTTCGGTAGGATAGTCAGGCCAAATTTCTTCGATCGATTCGTAAGTATCGCCTTCGTCTTCTATAGCTTGTAAATTTTCTACCACTTCTAGGGGTGCACCAGTACGGATTGAATAATCAATCAGTTCGTCTTTGGTCGCAGGCCAAGGAGCATCACTCAAATAAGAGGCTAATTCCAGAGTCCAATACATATTCTTTGTTCTAATTTATTTTTTGCAAATATAATTTATTTCGCAAACTGAGCAAGTCTTTTATTTATTTGTCTCAAATCTATTTTTTAAAAGGAGTCAGAATCAACGAACCCTAGCGTTCACCACAAATTGCTACCCATTATGAAACCACAAGGAAATGTTTTGCTTATCCTTAAAGGCTCAAATCACTTCTAAATTATTTCTTTTCGGGAATCCAAGGAACTTCTGTGGCATTAAGAACTTTAGTAAAGAAACGAGAGAGTACGAATAAGTAATCGGACAAACGGTTTAGATACTGAATCGTTAATTCCTCCACCTCATGTACTTCAGCCAACTCCACTGTTAATCGTTCTGCTCTACGGCAAACACATCGTGCAATATGACAGTGCGATACTGTAGGGTGACCGCCAGGTAACACAAACGTTTTAATGGGTTCTAATGTGCTTTCCATTTCATCGATAGCCTTTTCTAAGTACTCTATATCTGTTTGATAGATAAGTGGGAGTCTCTTTTTAGCAGAAGCACTTTCGGTAGCTAAAATAGCTCCTAAAGTAAATAGTCTGTCTTGTATTCTTATAAGCTCTATAGCTCTAGGTTCTTCGGTGCATAAGTCACGTAATAAGCCAATATAAGAATTCAATTCATCTACAGTTCCGTATGCATGTATTCGTAAATTTCCTTTTGAAACTCGAGCTCCTCCAAATAGTGAAGTCTCTCCTTTATCGCCAGTTTTAGTATATACTTTCATTTCTTATTTCAGTTTTACTATATTTTCGTTTTTCAAATCGGTTTCTACTAAACCATCTCGTAAACGTAATATTCTATGGGCGTGAGAAGCTACTTCCTCTTCGTGGGTAACCACAATAAGTGTATTTCCCATTTGATGAATCTCTTCGAAAAGTCGCATTATATCGAGTGAGGTTTTAGAGTCTAAATTTCCAGTTGGCTCATCTGCCAATATAATAGAAGGGTTATTTACGAGTGCTCTTGCAACCGCCACACGCTGTCTTTGCCCTCCAGACAATTGATTTGGTTTGTGATCCATACGATCTCCTAAACCTACCTTTCTTAATACTTCAGCTGCTTTTATATTTCGCTCTTCGGTACTATATCCAGCATAAACTAGAGGAAGAGCTACATTTTCCAAGGCTGTTAATCGAGGTAATAAATTAAAAGTCTGAAAGATGAACCCAATTTCTTTATTTCGAATTTCGGCGAGCGAATCGTCTTTTAAAGAACTTACAGCTGTACCGTTTAGTAGATAGTCTCCTGCAGTAGGAGTATCCAAACAACCCAATAAATTCATTAAAGTCGATTTACCAGAACCCGAAGGGCCCATCATGGCAACATATTCATTCTTGTTTATGGAAACGTCTACCCCTTTCAGAGCTTTCACCAATTCTGCACCAACTCTAAACTCTCTTGTGAGTCCTTTAATTTCAATAATAGAATTTGACATTTGTTCCGTATTAGGTAAGACCTATTATTATGTATACAACTCAAATACGATTTTGTAAACAATAAATAATTTTCAATCTTCGATTTTAAACTTTTTCAACTAAACTTGACGACAAAATGCTGTTTTGCTTGATTTTTATCGACTAGCAATATACCAAATTGGTACAGATCAATCGATATAGAAACTTGCTTAGATGCACAAAGGTTATTCCACAAACGATGTTTCTCTTTCGTTTGATGTGGTTTGTAAACTATAATGCATTTATAATTATGGATTTCGCGTACTGAGTCTGTATCGATTTTTTCATAGAAACATAAATCTCCACTTGTGCTTTCCTGTACTAAAACACCTAAACCAGACAATATATCTAAGTCCTTTGATGTAAACCCTTTTAGAAAACCAACGCTTAGGTCTTTTGTTGTAGAAGGCATTGCTAAAGCAAGCGAAACAGGTAGATTCGCCTCTTTTAAATAAACAGAATTCGGTTTGTAAAAAGCAGACCATCTAAATAAAAAGAGTGCATTTTCTGTAGAAATGCTTTTTTTATAAAGCGTTAAAAGGGCTCTGAATCTTTTGAAAAAATAGAATTCTTTTTGGGGTGAAATCACTTCATTATAGAAATCAAACAAAAAAGGCGAATGTAAGCCATGTGCATTTACAGCACTGTATCTATAAGAGAGATAAGTGTATATTCTAAAAGCAAACTCGGTAAATACAGTCATTAATAACTACCCTACTAATTCAGCCAATTCCATCCAGCGATCCGTCTTTACTGCAATCTCATCGTCTAGCTCTTTAATGCTTTGCCCAAGTTCTTTAATTTTATCGGCATCTAAACTCGCATCGTTAAACTGAGCGCCTATAGCTTCTTTTTTTTGCTCTAATTTATCGATAACAGATTCTATATTATCGTACTCTTTCTTCTCGTTATAAGTAAGTTTTTTCTTTTCTGAACCACCGCCCTTAATTGGATCTTTAGATTTAGGCTTGTCTATTTTCAATTTACCATCTGCAGAAACATTCTCTCTGTAGTCGGTATAGTTACCAGGGAAATCTTTCACCTTTCCATCACCTTCAAAAACAAATAAGTGATCAACCAATCGATCCATAAAATAACGGTCGTGAGAGACCGTAATCATACAACCTTCGAACTCATCTAAGAAATCCTCTAATACCTTAAGAGTAATTAAATCTAAATCGTTTGTTGGCTCATCTAAAATAAGGAAGTTTGGATTCTTCATTAAGATAGTTAGCAGGTAAAGACGTTTTTTCTCTCCACCACTTAACACCTTAACGTGTTTCCATTGGGCATCTTTAGTAAACAAGAAACGCTCTAACATTTGAGCTGCTGTTAGTTTTCTTCCTCCAGCCAATGGGATGTATTCTGCAATATCACGTATAATCTCAATTACACGTTTACCCTCGTCCATTTTCATACCACTTTGGGTATAATAACCAATAACAACGGTATCTCCAATTACAATCTTACCAGCATCTATAGACTCCGACCCTGTAAGCATATTCAAAACAGTAGTCTTACCAACACCGTTTTTCCCTACAATCCCAATTCTATCTCTTTTCTTAAAAGTATAAGTAAACTGATCGAGGATATTTAAATCTCCATAAGATTTTGATACTTTGTGTAGTTCTAAAATCTTAGACCCTAAACGGCTCATCTGTATTTCGAGCTGAACCTTTTCGTTTTTGATTCTTTTTTTAGCAGATTTCTCCACGTCGTAAAAGCTATCTATACGAGCTTTAGATTTTGTACCACGCGCTTTTGGTTGCCTACGCATCCATTCGAGCTCTTTGGAATAAATATTTTTTGCCTTGTCTATATTGGTTTGCATTATAGACTGACGTTCTTGCTTTTTCTCTAAATAATAGGTGTAATTTCCTTTATAACGGTAAAGATTTCCTTCTTCTAATTCCAGAATTTCGTTACATATAGCATCTAAGAAATAACGGTCGTGTGTAACCATAAACAAGGTTACATTTTCTTTGGTTAAATATTCTTGCAACCATTCTATCATCCCTAAATCTAGGTGATTGGTAGGCTCATCAAGGATTAAGAAATCGGGTTGTTCAATTAGGATTTTCGCTAGTGCCAGTCTTTTTCTTTGTCCACCAGACAGCAAAGAAATATCTTGTTTTAACTCATCTAATTTTAATTTCGACAAGATGGTTTTTACTTTCACTTCGTAATCCCAGGCTTGTAACTGATCCATTTTATCGAATGCTCTTTGGAAAGTATCCGCATTTTCTGGATTCAACATTGCTGCCTCGTATTCTTTTATAGCAGCAAGCAATGGATTGTCTGATTCGTAAATTGCACCAAATACTGTTGTGGCGTCGCCAAAATCAGATTCTTGTTGTAAAAAAGCAATACGTAAGTCTTTTCTAAAAACTATTAAGCCTGTATCTGCAGGCTCTACATCGGCCAAAGCTCTAAGAATGGTGGTTTTACCCGTACCATTTCTAGCGACCAAAGCTACCTTTTGACCTTGATCGATACCAAAGTTTAAACCTTTAAAAAGAGTTTGAATCCCGTAGGACTTCCCTAAATCTTGTACCGATAAATAGTTCATTATTTTGTGTAGCTTTTGATGTAGTTTGCGGCAGCAAAAGTAAACAAAATAGCTTTAAGGATGGTCTAAACAGATGATTTATCAAACAATCACAAACAACATTGTGTATACTTAAAAAATCGAGCTACAATACAGATTAAGCAGCCTTATAAAACCTTCTCCAGATGTTTAAACCAAAACCTAAGGTTAGCATCCATATAAAAAGCTCTATCCAATTTGGGTTAGAATTATACCCGAAAAACCCTTTTAAGAAAGAACCAATTGTTCCTTTATCGTGTAGGATGTGAATGTACTTTCCTTTTTTCTCATTAAAATCATAAAAGAGTTCAGAGGCACCTTCAGCTAATTCAGATTGAGGAACTAAAATATTCCAAGGTCTTGTAATTTCAGTTTTAGACTCTAAGCCAAATACTTCTAAATGATTTCCTTTAACCACAAACTCTTCCATTTCGTGTGTTCCGTATGCAACCATACCAGCTGCAAAAAGCACTAAAAATAACGAAGTGATGCTAAAAAATGGTTTCAGATTTATTTTCTTTCCTTGTACAACAATCAAATATCCTATTAAAGAGGCAAGACCAATACCAGAGAAAAAGCCTAAGTACGAGAACCCTGTTTGTAAACTACTCCCAAATAAGAACATCACTGTTTCGAATCCCTCTCTAAGGATTGCAAAAAACACTAAAAAGAAAATACTCCACTTACTATTACTATCGCTTGCCGAAGCTGTTAATTTTTCGATCGCATTTTTTGAAGCCATTGACTTAGACAGCCAAAATACTACATACAAAAGCACTCCTGCAGTAATGTACATAAACACAGATTCTGCTAATTTAGCAATCGATTCATTTTCGACACTTGCATTAATGTAAGCTAAAGAATAAGCTACACCAACACTTGCTACAATAGCAGAAGCTACAGCCAACCACATGCGTTTTATTTGAGCTGTAAGATTGGCTTTAGATAAAAAGGTGTAGATAATTCCAACTATTAAAGCGGCTTCTAAACATTCGCGAAAAGCAATTATAAACTGATTCATAGTGTGGGATATTTGAGTGTTATTAAATTTTTACTTGTAGGCTGATATAACAGTTCCTTATATCTGAAGGAATGATTCCTGGACCTGGGTAACCAGAAGCTCTACGAGTAAAATAAGATTTATTAAGCAGGTTGTTAATCCCCGCTTCAATTGTTACTCTATTCGATTCGTATTTGGTAGAAAAATCCATTACAGAATAAGAAGGGATTTCTCCAAACAAAGCATTTGATGTAGGCGTAATTGTATTTTGGGCATCTGAAAACTGACTACTCGTATAAGAATACAATAAAGAACTTGTAAAGTTTTTATACTGATATTGAACGCCTAGTTTTAAATTTAAATCAGGGTTGAGTTCTACTTTATTACCTACTAATTGCTCTTCTTCACTACGTACATAAGTACCCTTTTGATAAGAGGTATTTACAAATAAATTGAGTTTATGATTTTCTATTTCAGCAAATGATTTTAATACGTCCCAACCAATATAAGACTCAAAACCAAATGTTTTAGAATCGCCAATGTTGGTACTTAAACGGTAGGAAGTCCAGATTAAATTAGGAGAAGGGGCATTGTCTTCATTATAGAAATCTGATAGATATCCGATACGATTGGTGTAATTCAAAAAGAAAAGACTCACATCGTATTCTATTACATTCGCTAATCTACCACGCAAGCCCAAATCTACATTACAGCCTTTTTCGTCTTCTAAATTTGGATCTACCGAAATATTAGAATTAATTACCTGCATATCGTTAAAATTGATTGCTCGGTAATTTTGAGCGTAATTGGCGTACAACTCTCCCCCAACAAAACACTGATAACTAGCTCCTAGGCCCGCTAATAAAACGCCACGTTTCATTGTTCTTCCATTTGGAGTGTAATGCAAGCTGTCGTTTACTACAGCGTGAAAATAGCCTTCGGATTTAGTTATAATATGATCGTATCTAAAACCTGGAGTAATCGAAAAGCAGTCGTTTACACGAATCAAGTTTTCTACAAAAAACGCTTTATTTAAACTTGGGAATTCAAAGTGAGAACCATAGTTATCAAGTTTATCTTGAAAACTAAAATTCGGTTTCGAAGTAGCATCTGCTGTTCCCTGTTCCTTTACCGTATGTCCTTTGTAAAATCGAGCTCCTACTAATAAAGCCGATTCACTTTCGCCAATTAAATAACGATGAACCAAACGTGTTTCGTTTCCAATATTATTAAAGGTGGAAGTCAATAAGTCTCTAGTAGGACTCAGGTTATTTTCGTCCCAATCTATACGATCTAAAACACCTAAAGCATCTCTACTTGCCCACAATCCAAAAGTTCTTGAATTAAAAACTGTGCGTTCGCTCATTTTATAATCCACCGTAAAAGCAGCAATATTCCAATCTACCTGAAACCAATTTCTAGAACGATTGGATTGGCTAGGATCTTCATGAAATTGATCATCTGAAAGCCCACCTGGCTGTTGTGACAAATAATCCATATGCGTGAATTCCAAACCAAATTTCAATTTTGAATTTGCTTGATAAGTAGTGGATAAAAATAGCGTTTGGGCTTCTGTATTCGAATTAGGACGCCAACCTTCTCTACTTTTCTTTTGGTAAAAACTGTAATAATTCCATTTTCCTTTAGTTCCGCCTAAACTCACAAAAGTGTTTTGTAATTTAAAAGACCCCAAAGACTGTCGAGTTATAATTTCTAAGGGCTTAGCAGCGCCTTTTTTTAACACAAAATTTAGCAAACCTCCAAACTGAGTACCATATTGTAAAGAGGCTGCACCACGAACAATTTCAATTTTCTCTAATGCTTCCGAAGGTGGTGTATAGTACGACTCTGGATACCCCAGAGCATCTGCACTAATATCATAGCCATTCTGACGCGTATTGAAATTGGAAGTTCTGTGTGGACTCAGACCACGCGCTCCAATTTCTAACTGCAAACCCAAACCATCACTTTCCCAAATATTTAAACCGGGAACTTTAGAATAAACTTGTCTAGAATTATTGGTTGCTTTATTCCCCATGGAATGATCCATAAGGATAACTTCGTTCTTTTTGGAAGCATAAATAGCCGTTCCTTCTACAGATCGTAAACGAGTAATATTTGTTTGTCTAGCATGACGTTCTACCAACTCAACTTGAGAGAGTTCTACAGCATCAAGCTCTAATTTAAAAACGCGATTGGTTTGTTTCCTTTTTAGTTTTACTGATTTCGTAATAGACTTATAGCCTACAAAAGAAACTTCAATTTGATACGTACCGGCTAGTAGATCAGAAAAAACAAAATCACCGTTTATGCTGGTTGCAACACCGGTAGAATCGTTAATTTTTACATGCGCAAAAGGAATCCCTTCTGAGTTGGCAGCATCTACTACCGAACCAGAAAACACGAACTGTGCCTGTGCAGTAAAGGCACAGAATAAAAACAGTGTATGTAAAATTCTCAATTTTGACATTTTAATTCTCTAAAATCCAATCTTTATGCTCAAAGCTATCGTCTACAACCGCTAAGTTAATTTTGGGATCAATAAAAAGCTTCGATCTTGCACCATTTAAAGTAACATAGACTTCTGCATTTATTATGGGATCCTCTAATCCTCTAGACTCCACTTCACGCTTAATAATATGTGCATACTGTAAGATTAAATCGGGCTGTGTAGCCATCATTTTCTCTTGTGTAGCAGTTAAGAACTGACTATTATCTACTTCGCCTCTATTGCCCGTTTTTGAATCAGTAACATAAAAGAAAGCAGTTCCTGCTTTTTCCATTAACATAACTCTCCAACTAAACCTATAGCCCTGCTCAGTCCAAAACAATTGACCAGGGTAAAGCAAACATCGAAAAGGAAGCACTAATTGAAAGAACACATAAAGTGCTAAAAAAGTTAGTAGTAATTTCTTTTTAAAGCCGTGCAAAAATAAGGAATTAGAGACTACTGACCTTCTATTTTTAAGCTTTAATATAGACTGAATAAAAATAATTATTTTCTGATGAAACTCTGAAGGGAAGAAAATTAAAGTAGCTAAAATCATAATCCACGGAAACATACCGATAGGGAACATAATACCTGTGATTACATGAAAAAGAACAAGTACTATATATGCTGGAAATCGCCATTTTTTGGAAAGTAATAAGAACACAATGCTAAGGTCGAAAACACAGCCCATCCAACTAAAAGAATAAGCAAGCCATTGCTCAGTAAAAAAGGAACCCACAATAGGCCAGTGTGCTTTTGCCTGCAACCAAATACTCATAGGCATGGCTTTAAATAACCAATCGTAATTGAGTTTGGCAATACCTGCAAAAAAATAGACTATTCCAAGCTGAAACTTTAGCAAGCCCATTATCCAGTTCGGAATTCTATCCAACTTTAAAGAGGATTTAATCCAAACATCAACAGAAAGAGATCGATGTGCAGGAAGCAAGCAAAGTAAAAAAGCTACAAGACTAATAAAGTAATAATGGTTAAGATAATTAGTGCTATCGATGAGTTCTACATAAGTAAACAACAAAAAATAGACAATTGTTGCCCAACGATAAAACAATCCTAAAGCTATAAAAAGAGAGGATATTAATAGGAATACAAAGACAGTGTACATTCCAATTTCGCCTAAAGGCTTTACCCATTCAAAACCATAATAATGAAAAAAGTTTGTTGGCTGAATAAACAAGGTTTCTATCCAACCTTTTAACCAAAACCTTAAGGTACTCACAAACATCATTAAACCAAAAATGATTCTAAAAACCACCAATGGAGCAATACTGGTATCGGAATGAAACCAGCTCAAAAACTGTGACCTGTAGGTTTTTAAATTAATCACCGTCGGAATCTGTTTGTGTAACTGTTACAGAAAGGTAAGAACGCATATCGTTCTTTAGCATAGGAACCATTTTCTGAAGCTCACTAGATGCATTTTGAAGTGAAACTACATCCGTAGAAATCTCATAGGCTAGATCATTTTCGAAAGAGGATATTGCAGATTTACAAATACTAAATTGCTCTTTTATCGCTTCCGCCAAATCGCCATCTACAACAGTAGACTGTGCATTGTATTCTTTTAATTTTTCAAATAACCCAACACCATCAATTCCATCTTCACTTATTCCTAAGTAAATAGATTCTAAAGAAGCTAAATTTGTCAACATCAAATCAAACGACAATTTACTATAAGGTGCTTCTACCAAAGAAGCATCGGCATTTACAGGAATACCAAACTGTGTAGCAAAGCCCGCAGGAAGTGCAAATTTATCACGTTTAAGTTTTTCGTAATCGTATAAATACTGATTAAACAATAAACTCAAAGAACTATTTTGATCATTTCCTACTGCGCCAATAAATGTAGCCCTATAAGAATCCCAAGCGATTAAAACTGCATCAACTCTGTCTTGCATATCTAGTATACAATCGTTCAAATACGCTCGTCTATTTTCGTTTTCGAATTCTATATGTAAATCAATATTGTTTGTGTGAAAAAGCAAATAATCTAAGGCAGGAAAACCTTTTGCTTCGTAGTTAGAAGGGAATTCTAAATTGTATTCTGTACTATTAATATTCTCCTCTATCTTAAAACTATTGGTTGGGAAAGTATTACAGTTTGACCTCAGTAAGGCAGAATATTCTGCAGCAGGTCCAAACTCAAAAACAGATACTTTTTGCCAAGTGTGGTAAGTAACTTTAAATTGATTCTGTAAGAGTTCTAAGCTTAGAACTGAACCATCGTACAGATTCAAAGACTCTTGTAATTCATCTAATTCTGTTTGTAATTCCGCATAACGAGGTACAATAATATTATCTGCTATGTTTACAAACAAATCGTTAAAATCTACCTCATCTTCTGGAGGGTTTGTACAACAAGAGCTTACTA